>Ga0209782_1002403_pt1 | contig 10420 bp, 8 predicted proteins | sample WorMetmaBAHAMAS1_FD_187390 | JGI IMG/M metagenome (GOLD analysis project Ga0209782, IMG submission 187390) | Marine gutless worms symbiont microbial communities from Max Planck institute for Marine Microbiology, Germany - Inanidrilus... | ecosystem: Host-associated > Annelida > Digestive system >...
CTGGACGTTCATCCAGACTGACCGGACGCCAATCAGATCCAGGATTTTAATCGGTTTTAACTCTAGTAAATTTGTATATGATTGAAAGAAATTAGTCATTTGGAATGTAGTAGTGCTTTGCATACAAAAAAAACGGATCGGACCCAGAACCCGATCCGATTTACCAGGGCACTCATGTGGTCACCTGCAAACGTTGTTTAGTACACGAAGTTTTTGCTAAATATATGCTGCAAATTTGTTACTTAACGTATTGCACAAAGGTAAGTAAATGTTATTTGCATTTGTTTGTTTTTTTGTTTTATTTCAATAGACTGAACACTTTTATAAAGTTTAGTTTGTTTTGTTTATTCACCCAGTGACATCGTTTCCGGTCTGCCTAATTATCAAGCAAGCCAATGTAACATAACGTAATACAATTTACTACGGAGCGTCGAAGGCATAATTATGTTTCTGTGACAGCATGAATGAACGCTTGTTGGCGCCAGATCCATCAGTTAGCTGTCATATACGTGATGCATTAGGTGCCAGACGGTGCTTGGTGCATCATGTGCCATCTGGCGCCTGATGCATCACGTATGACGTAACATTGCGTAACATACTGGCGTTCGATGTACACCACACGGGTATCCGAACTATAGTCACTGCCGTGTGATGTAATGTTCACATACAAATCGCGCCGTGTTTTGTGTCCGAAAATGCGATAAAATTACGCACTGAACTAAGTGTTGATGATGAATGTGATCGACATTTGGATGCACTTTAACTTGCTGTAAGTAAAAATACTGTTTTTATGCAACGAGACAAGAATTTAAAAATATAAACAACAGACAACAAATTGATGACATTCACGTGGGTTACCGTCAGACCGGTGCGGTCTACACCTGCCGATCTGGTCTACTGGACGTTCATCCAGACTGACCGGACGCCAATCAGATCCAGGATTTTAATCGGTTTTAACTCTAGTAAATTTGTATATGATTGAAAGAAATTAGTCATTTGGAATGTAGTAGTGCTTTGCATACAGTGTTGGCATTCACATTGCTACTGGTGACATGTAATGTGGTGCTGATGTGTCCGTTTAGTCACTGAAGTCTCGTGGTTATGTCAAAGAGCAGTATGCGTGGCGCCACTATTACTGGTATCTCACTAATGAAGGCATTCAGTTCTTGCGTGATGAACTGCACCTGCCGCCTGAAATAGTTCCAGCCACGTTGAAGCGTCAGACTCGAACAGAAACAGCTCGTCCACCTAGGGCAAAGGGTATGCACATTAAGCGATGCCATTTTTTAAAAAGTGCTACGATTTTATGCAAATGATAATTTTATATGGGGTACCTGTGTCCTCTGTTGTTTTTAGTAAGCAGTGTTTAAAGATTGTTTTGTTCAAGTGGTCTGCTTTCTGTGTAGTGTATGTGGCTTTTACTGAAAACTGTAGTATACCAGACAACTTTCATTTACCTGAAGCTGGAATTTGTAATTTAATTGCAAAGAAAGAGAACTTAACAATTTGACTTTTGAGTTCTGAAATGTGAAACAGTTTTACTGTTATAACTGATTTTTGTGTCTATTATCTTATGTTACATAACTTTCTGTTATTAAGCATAAAAAAGTCCAGTCTAAACTGGAAATTATTTTATTAAATTTACCCCGTGCAGGCGCCGTGGCCTATGTGTGCCTTAGAAACATAGTAGATTTTGATGCTATATAGATTCTATGTTTGTTTTTCTTATCACTTGCTTTCTTTTGCCTCTATAACTTGCTTCCTTTTTTGTTGCTTATATTTTCCTTTGTTATTAACTTTTTTTATCTTTTTATTTGAGAGTAACCCTGTGACTACACCTGGGTTAATATTTATCTCAGTTTACTTTGTGTTTGATGATTTGTATCCCATTGATTTAGTGGTTGTAGATTTGGTTTTGTGTTAGCCTAGCTTTATTGATTGTTTATGATTTTTCACCTAGCTTTTTTATATTTTTAGTACTAGCCGAGAGATTGGCTGCGAAGAGCATCACCGGTATGACCTATTTAGTGTCGAGAGGGATGTTAAACTTTAACTCAGTCAGTCAATTTTATTAAATATATGATATAAAAAATTAATAATATAATTAAAGCTTTAAATAGTTGTGGTGGTCTTCCATTGGTCTATGAAGAAATTCTTTGTATGTGCAACTCATTCGGAATGCGCCTTCTCTTTCTGTTTTCCGCCGAGAACTGAAGACCATTCTGTTCCGGTCGTTGTTCCCTGATGCGATCTGACATTGAACTATGCTGTATCTGCACGCCCGTCGCTCAATGCTGTTATATCACCATGTACTGGCTGCAACAAACCGATTCTGTTAACACTGTACGGTGGTCTTGCAGCAGCAGTGCAATAATGCCACCTTAATAATATTCATTTCTGCTACTACTACTACTACTATTCATGCTTTAATGTGTTGAATGACACAGGAGCAGATAGTACACCACGAGCTCCGATGGGTGAGGATCGAGCCTCGTACCGTCGTGAAGGTGGTCCTGGCGGTGCAGATAAGAGAGGTGAAGCGGGCGCCGGAGCCACGCAAAGCTTCCAGTTTGTACGTAAAACACGTTTATTGGTTCTCGATATAAAGTAAAGTTGATATTGAGCTTTCCTTGTTTAAAAGAAAAATTTCGTGTAGATTTTGTTTTTAAAAATTATAATTGGCATAATTTTTGGAGCGCAGACTGGACATTGACGAATGTATTTACAGGGGGTGGATTTTCCCCATACAAAAAAATTAAGTAACATTGGCCTACAAGCAATAGAAACCTACTTATAATATCAAGTAGTTAGTGCATCAAAAGGAGTCAGTAGCGGCAAAATGTACTCGAAACGTGGCCCCTAATAGACTATTATAGACTTGCTTGAGACTTGATGTAATAACTTGTTTACATCTCTGTTAATTGGTCATTTATTTGCAATGCCACAAGTGGTTTAGCAGTTCAGTGGACTGGAGTACTACTGTGTAAAAAGTTGTATAGGCTCCACCACCTCTGGATGCACATGATACACAGGGCCCCCCCAAAAAATTGGCACAATTTTTTGTACTCATTAACTTTATCAAATAACAACTGCTTTTTGAAATTGTTTCACTGTCAATCAAGAGAAAAGTTGCAATAATACAATCACTAAAATTCCCACCACACCTCAAGTGTGTTGCTACACTACCTTGTAAAATGGAACTGAGTGGGGCAAACTATCGCAGCATTTTATTGATCACTCCATTGGTTTGTGGTGTCGCTGGCTTGAATGCGTCGTTCAGCAGCAATGTGGACACACTGAATATTTGATGTAAAAATGCATTATTTGACCTTAGACAATGCATAAAACACCAGGCACATTTTTTGTTGTTATTTTATTAAAATGTGTTGTTACAGAAATTATCTTGTTTTCAATTTGCTTTTAAGACACCTGACATTTCACATGGTAGTGAGTGACTCACTAAAGGTGTGGTGGGATGTTTAGTTTAGTTACAAATTTTCTTCTGATTTTGACAGTGAAATAATTTCGTAAATTGGTTAATATTTGGTGAAGTTAAAGCTTACAAAAACATGCCAAATTTTTTGGGCCACCCTGTAGTAGTGATCCTCCAATAGCGTAGAACAGTGGAGCAAGGTGGATGCTTTTAACTGAATATCTTTCTTTGTGAATGTGTTTGTATGTTTGTACATTTGCCGAGATGATGAAACTTGGGATAGGTGCACTGTAAGATCTCGACCGAGTTCGAATTTTGGAGATACGGGTCCCATTTTCGGGGATCCTGACCCCCAAAATATGGCAAATCAAACTTTTTGCACAGTGTACATAAAGCGCTGGTTCGCGCGGTAGTTCACTACATGAATAAACAAACAGTTTACCAAAGGCATCACCGTGTGCCGGTGGAAAATCCGCATCAGTCTTAAGTCGTTTGTTTGTTGATGATGTTTCAGAGAGGTGGATATGGCCGTGGAAGACCTGATCCATCACAGCAGGAATAAACTTGCAAGACACTGCATTAACTGGAACTTGCTTGTTTGTGATGACTTGCCGCGTATAGCGTTGGTCGCATCCAGAATAAAATATCACAGCATTTAAGGCTGCATATTTGTGTTTTTACTGCTGAAATATGGATGCATTTCATATGTGCTAGCTGTAATCTGTTGCAGCATGTGCGACGTATCTATTCTAACAATGAGACATAGCATGAGGTAGTATTGGCACTTAGCAGTTACCACTTTACCATATATTACCTTAGCCATGTTTGACAGGTTTATTTGTGAAAACTAAAACAGACCAGAAGCTCATCAATTTGATGATCGACCTTCATTTGGCACGCTGGCGTTTCGTTTTGGATAATTGCAATTCAGATTTCAGAAAAGTAATAGACAATCGTTTCTATATATCTTGTAGAAATTTGGTGAGATTGAGATCAGTACCCCGGAGTTAGACATAATAACTGCAGCCAGCATCAAAAATTTTATTGGGGTCACTTAATTTAGTTATGTTCAGTAGGGAGCAGGGCTGCTAGACACAGTGGCAATCAGTAAGCAAATGTTTTTCATTAGTATTGGCTGGGGCGACACTGAGACGCTAAGTGGCTATACGCTAGACTTTGCCACGCATTTGTAGTTTAATCTTGAATGCTAGCAGTATGATTTGGCCTCGGTAATTGATCCCAGTCATTTGCATGAAGTTTTCACCAAATTATAGAATGGCAGACATGCAGCGTAAGCGTGATATTCATATGGCATGTAGTGCTAATATTTATAGATAGGATGTGCTATGTGCTATGACGTTATCCACTAAACCGGAAGTAATTAACATCCCAGCGCTGCCAGAGGAGGACCGAGTGGGCAACATAAATAAAAAGAAGTGCAGTGCGACATGTGAGCTTTTGTACGCATAGTTTTTTTTGTCACCAGAGTGCAGAACTCTATCATACCCTGTTCTTTGGTATTACAGGATCTATTCTGCGATTTGCCGTTTTGCTTTCCACTTTTATTGCACTATGTGATCAGAATACGCCAACGTTAGGCTTGCTTATACATACAGATGGTGGAAGCATACATGCGATATACATAGCAAAGTGGTTCGTAACATAGTCGCGTACAGAGTGACGTAACGAGCAGTGGACTGAGGACAACTTTCCTTCATACATTCAATGATGGAAGGCACTAGGGAATGTACGTGTAATCCTGGCCCATTTTTGGATAAAGTTGGCTGAATCCAAGGATTGAGAATTGAGGCACAGCATCGCACGCGTGGCTGGAATATTGGTAATGGGGAGTAGGCCAATTAGCCGCGAGCGGCGCTTTACAGGGAGCCACATTTTTAGCCCGCTCGGCAAACTTGCAGGAAGGGCTATAAGATAGCTTAATTTTTGCCATATTTCAAGTATTACATAATTCGCGACGAAGCACACTACATTCAAATTTTTGGCTGTACTTAGTCTATTTCAGTAAGGACGAAAATATTGTTCGCTATTCGTCCGGCGACCGTCTACAGTTTAGGCCTCCATACGCTCAGCGTTCACCTTACTATAATCTACAACAACTGAGTCTATGGGTGTAACGAAGTATGTCACGTGAGTTGTCGACTCCACTCCATTGCAGCAGCTAAGTGATTGTTAAAGAGTAGGTGCGTTTGTAATTGTATGCCATCATTTATATATCATCATCATAATATTTACCTCAGCCTCCAGAACAAAACAATACAAATAGCAAGTACAGTGTGCAGTAGCCTACATGAGCAAGAAGACAAGGCTCCAAAGGGGCACTTACTGTCGCCTAGAGATAACAAGAAGGCCTAGCAGTGGCTAGCATAGCGCGAGATGATCCCTCCCCTCTTCCCGGCATACACCACGACCCAATGCACTTCGTCACAGACAGACGGATACTGACATTGTAGCATAAGCGCGAGATGTATATATTACATCTCGTGCTAAAAATTAAAAGCAAAATACAAAATTCAGTAAATCATACGTACAAAACAGTAACATAATACAATTCAACACAGAATTATAAGAATGTTTGATAAAACTACTAATAAGATCGATTGTGAGGAGAAAACGTCGAAATTTTTTTTACCGAAAGAAAGTCAATAACAACGTCAGCTGGAAGTGAATTCCATACATTAATTATCTACTTATAGAGATAGCAGCTGACGTAAATCGACGACACTGGCTGAACAAAAAATGTCTAATGTTCTAAACATAGATATTCTATACGGGGGCCCCGTTGTAGCTTCTGAAAATAAAGAAATCTGCCAGAATTCGGCATGCCCTATAACAAAAATGTGACCGCACTGCAGTCTGCACCGCGGTCACGCTTGGTTGGTTTCGTAATAGTGTTCATTTATCATTTATGATATCACGGAATTGATATTTTGTTACTTGCAAGTCGTGAACTTTTAACAGAGGCCGAAACCGGAGATCGCTGTGTGCGGAAGTTATTAATATCATTTTCGTGCTTCCGTTTAGCAACGGTTGCTAAGGAATCGAAATATGGTAAAATGGTAATATTATGATGTTTTGTGAATATCTTGATCACGATGATGTTTATAAAACGCTGTCATAACCAAGGTCGCATAAAGGGCGCTAGTCCAGATTTGCACGTCAGGGTTACGGTTAGGGTTAGGGTCAGCATGGTTAGGGTCAGGGTTAGTAGAGTTAAAAATTAGGGTAAGGTTGAAGGGTTAGGACTTAGGGTTAGTCTTATGGTTAGAATTAGGGATAGGGTTAACGTACTATACTGGTAACATTTTTTGCAAAATTTGAGGGTCAAGTGGTAGCCAGTTAGGAGTGCAAGGAGGGACCCAAACTCTCACTCCACCGCGCCTAAATACATGTGTGCACAACATATTTAATAAACTGACTGCACTCTAGATTTGCCTTTTGAGCATCAGATAACATTTGCAGCACCCGGCATCGAGACAGTCACTTTGTTGTTGATATTCTCTCATGGCCTCAATCGTGCTAGTTATCTTCACAAGTGTTCTCGTCGACAGTAAAAACTTCATATAACACAACCATATGTAGCAAATTCTCTGTCAGGATTGGATGTACACTATCAGTAGCGATGCTATCAGATGTAGCAATGAAACAACTGACAGTTGTCGATCACTTGTGACAACTTGTTGACATTTTGAGCAGTTTCTTTATTGTTAAAAGTTATCGGTTGTCGTCGTTAGTGCGAGTAATCACACGACAATTTTCCTCATGTAAATTCAGCAATCATCATGCCACTTTGCAATGTATAATAAGCAGGAGCACACTCTGCTAATGTTTCTTTATATCATAAAAAATCTCTTGTGGCATCATTCCTTTTAAATATAAATATTTTATTACAGCACAAATTTTGTATTTCTCATTTTAATACTGTCTGCTAAATGTGACAACAAAAACACAGAATAAAATTGCATACATAATTATAGTTCAGTTATAAGTTGTGCATTATTGTAATGATAGATGGTATTAACCATTGACACATATCAGTGAAATTAAGAGTGTCTTTCTATGCCAGTCTACAAACTTTTTGAACTCCCCTCTTACGTCTACCAAGTTTGGTGTTGATAGCTCAACTCGTTTTTGTTTTAAAGCATGGACACACACAGACACACAAAGTCAGTGATGCCGTTGATCACTTTGCCCACGCATTGGCGTTTAACGGCGTGCATAACTAGCACCAAACAAAATATGTTCTGTACCATAACGATTAGCAAAACTTGTGTAGCTTATGCATTACATCAAGTATCTGTTAACCAGTGGGCTAGTGTGATGAGTGACAAGTATGGCCAGATTACTGCTAATCACTGCTTGCCACAGACTGCCGCATGATGATTTCACTATAGTGTCAGTTGATGGGGAAAATGAATAACTATTATGCACGCATTATATTAACTATTTATTGTATATTAAGTAGCTTATCTACATTTTACTTATGTTTCAGCCACCAAAAGGTTCTAAAGACCCTAAGAAGGAACGTGCAAAAAGAGAAGAAGCAGAAAGAAAGGCAAGAGAAGAGGGTATTATTATTTATTCATCTGTATTTAATTATTTGACAATATATTAAAGGCTATGCTGTTATTTCAATTTTTACCTTTGGCACATGAAAAGAATCTTAGTTCCTGATACTGAACAGACTGTATTTAGTGTAATAATTAAGAATGTATCAGCTGATCAAAAACAGTGTATTTTGTATATTAGGAGGTTTACTAGGTGGGCCAAAAATGTGGGGCAGTACCATGGCATTTGACTACTTGTGTGTTTGTGCAGATTTTAATACACTTTAATCCTGTCTCTCCTGAACAGATCTTATTTTCAGTCACTTGTGTTTGGTTTCTCTTGCTTTTATTTCAATGATCTGGTGTAGGTGTGATATTCATTTGCTTTTTGATTGCTAGTATGTCTGTTTATATTTATTATTTACTGTTGTTGCTGTATACTGTGTATACTGTTTTATTATTATTTTTGGTGGCTTCTGTAGCTGCAGAATCTTTGCCTTTGCATAACTGTGTGATTTTGCTGTTTTTTATTGCATTCGGCAAATAAATGATGATGATGATGATATTGTGTTTTATGTTATTTTAGTTTTTAAATTACTGTAGATGTACACTACTGTAGGTGCACCCCATGTGCAAGTTCTCATAATTATTGCTCATACGCATATAACTGACTTTTATAATATCTGTTCACTGTTCATTCTGTTGTGTTGTGTGTTGTTGTGTTGTGGATTGGTTTAACAATCAAAATGATTATGAAAATTGTAGAGGAAGTCAGACTTAGAGCTGAAAAAGAGGAAATTGAAAGAAGAGAGCAAGAGAAAAGAGAAGCAGCCGAGCGACTGTTACGAGAGAATGAGGTGATAAGACGCTAATTACCATTATTTCGCTTAAAATAGCCGATCATTTTGAGTAGTGGTGATGACTGCCATAAAGCTCACATTTCGATGGTGACACAACTGTCAAACTGTAGTTTATGGACTGTACACACAACATAACGCACATGTGTATGCGTTATTTTGTTGTTTTATTTTTCACTTAACCGCTTTGACATTGTTTGTGATGCTACAGGGGGGTATCTGGCCTGTAAACATCTGCTGGAGTTGTCTACAGTGGGTCTTTTTTTGGGGATGAATGTGTAGAAAGTTTGGAAAGATTGTTGGTTAATTAAAAGCTGGCAGTTGTAGGAGTAGCAGTAACATGTAGAATTTATCAAGAATGTGCTGCATTTATTTGTTTTACGGAAGAAACTTTGAAAATGATGACAGCAGCATTACATTTGATGTAAACACTGTCCATGTGTGATACTGTTCTGCAGGAATGCAAGATTCGAAAAGTTCAGCTCAGTGAGCTTGATTCCATCTATGGTCAGTATGATGCTGCGCTGCAAGAAGAAAAGGCTGAGAATAGAAGACAGGCTAAGGTTTGTGCAAGATTTCAGATGATTTAAGTGGTGGCATATTTTGGTATCTGAAGAAAAAAGAGAGTTATAGAGAGATAGATAATATGAGAATACATATAGGATGTGTTTTAGTGATACAAAGTGGTTTGTTACAATAAGAGTTCTAACAGTATGAATAGTGGCCTGTGTGGTATAATGGTAGAGCGTTCACTTATGACCCAAAAGGTCGTGGGTTCGAATCTCGGCCGGTTCGCTTTCAGGCAACAGCCTTGGGTAAGCCGCTGACATGCGTGTGCTTCTCTCACCAAGCAGTATAATTTGGTACCGGCCTATGGGCGGTGACACTCTTCGGCTGGGAAGGTGACCGCAGGCCTGGCGGAAAGTAATGGCAGCCTACCTCCGGATGGATGGCTTAAAGTCACCTGTGAGTGGGTTGACTGCTTGTACACCGGGATCAACGCTTTGAAACAAATATGGCAGAGCTTTACGTTCTGTAACAATGGGAATGTCACACGAATTCAGCAGCATCAAAACACCAGTAAATACAACATAAACTTTGTTTTTAAAAAGACATGGTATATGTTGTTTCACTGTTTATATGTTCATATTGAGTGCTTTATACTTCATTTATTTTAGAAGAGCTTGTCAGGTCTTTTAAGAACTGAACACTTTATCTCTGCTGTTACATGTGCAATTTTCTGCAGTGGGCAAGATACATGAAATGTGATGGCTCACCTGACCCAACCATTTTGCCAGAGATCAATATGTACATGAGTCTGTGGCGAGAAAATTTAGGCGACATTGACTTTGATGAGGTGCTAAAGGACAGTGATATAGCACTAAAGGTCAGTTGCTGCGTCTTGCTTTCCGTATGCCTTTGATTTGTCGGAAGTTTATTGTCTTTGCTAGCATGATTGTAACATGTTGTAACAGCCAGTAATACTAAGACTTTTAAAACAAGACTTGATCAGTATTGGCAACATCAGGATATTATATATGATTTTCGTGCGCAAATTCATGGAA
>Ga0209782_1002404_pt1 | contig 10419 bp, 4 predicted proteins | sample WorMetmaBAHAMAS1_FD_187390 | JGI IMG/M metagenome (GOLD analysis project Ga0209782, IMG submission 187390) | Marine gutless worms symbiont microbial communities from Max Planck institute for Marine Microbiology, Germany - Inanidrilus... | ecosystem: Host-associated > Annelida > Digestive system >...
CTCGAGTGTAACGAGCCATGCATGCCAGCTTCAAACTCGTGACGATCTACACCCAGGAGTGGCACACGTCATCCTCAGTAGGTGAGCGACAGAGAACTTCCTTTGTGCAGTATGATATCGCACCACGCACAAAACCCAGTGTAATATATAGGATAGGCCATATTATAGCTTAGCGTCGCACGAGTCATTCCGCCATTTTGTGTAGGCCTATGATAATCACGTGAGAGAACACAGGTTAAAACTAATATTACAGAAGATTTCCCAGTGGCCCGTCCCTATGGGAGCATTCTTCTCATATCGCACAGTCGCAATAAGGCAATTGCAGATAGAAGACTTCGCCCCCCCTCCGATGGATAATTCAGGAGAGTAGCCTACTTGCTGATCTGCACTGCTGAGCAAAATTTGGTACAAATCTCTGATATTTTGCTTGTTGTATTCTATTGTCGCTTGGAAATACACATAACGTGCCATATGAAAACATAGCATTATCCAAAATATGATGATGATGATCCACTAAACTGTAACTAAATAATTACGTATCTGCCACAGGACTTAGCCACAGCCATGAGCAATATGCACAAAAATTTGGTGTGAAGTTTTTCGTTGCAGTTTCCAAGTTATGCAAGTGGACAGACAGAGACAGGCAGACAAACAGGCATACTCGCCACAATACTTCACACCTCTCCAGGTGGCGCCACATGCAGGAGTCTGAGTCTTGACATCAATATTAAAGTGAGTTCTAACCAGTGAACAATCTCCACATTTTACCATTTATACAATTTACTTATAGCGATTCTCAGTGTAAATGAGAAACTTATACATGCATATAATAATGCAAATATAAACATACAAATTCAAGTTCGTATCAGTATCAAGTTAAAGTCAAAAGAAGTTTAATGTCTGCAGAGTTTCCAGAGACATAAGCCAGCTGTTATGGAAAACAACACCTAAGCAACTACCAAAATATCACAAACAAAATATAACAAACAAATAACAAAACATGTCAAATTAACACATTTTTTGCATTAATAGGACTTCTTGGATAACAGGTTTAAAAAATAAGTATTCATCAATCTTGTTATGTATCCATATTTATATAAACAAAACAATAACATAGATAATACAATGGATACACAGATATCAGAACTCAAAGAATTATATTATTAATATGTTTATGTCACAATTGAGTTACGGAAAGTACATTGTTCTGCATAAACAGAATGAGACAAATAATAGTAAAAGTATTTTATAATATGCCAACATCCTTCATCATAGAAAAACAGTCCATACCCTAAAATGTCAGCCAATACAACCAGCTTGTAGATGATCATAAAAACAAAACCGAAATACACTGAAATGAAACAAATATGTACATGTGCCATAATAAGTTACGTATTCATAAAATGCAGGACTATAACATACGGGTAAACAATTTTTAAAGTCACAAAGAGATAATAGTGATAATAATGTTGCCATACTGCAGACACTTGCTGAAAATATTGGAATGCAAAATGCAGGGCTAGAAATGTGCACATGGGACCAGACTGAACATGAAAACATTTAACTGGAAAACTGTCAAATTCATATTTAAAATGCATGCTCAGCAAACGAACATGAACTAGGCCTACAACATATAAATCTAAGAACAGGGGAGGGGGAGGAGAAAGTGAGGATGCAGAGTGGATCACTTTTCCAAAATTCTAAATATGCCACTGGTGCACATTAACACTGGTGTACATGTATTTACAGGGCCATGGTGATATGCCCCTTAAATTAATTTCAGAAAATACGAAACTGATAAATTAATAATCAAAAGTCACATTTAGTCAACAGATGAAAGTGAACTACATTTGAATTTTAGCACAGGGTGGCCGAGTTTCTGAAATTCTACTAAATACGTGTACTAACTTTCACCGAGGAATGTGGTTGTCTGATATACATGGTCAATCATCAAGCTGTTGCACATGTTCTGATAAGACTGATATTTGTGTACAGGTGCTGGAATAATTTCAGAAATAAAAACCACTATGCTACATGATGGTTCATACAACTGTTTGTTCTAAAATGAACTTGCACTTATGTTGAGGCCTATTAACAGCAGTAATTTACTTCTGTTCTCTTACATACTATACCACGAGACATGCTAGTGTTTCCATAATGCAGCATGTCACATTGTCATCTGCAGGAAATTACTAATGTCAAAATATACTCAGACCACTCGTGTTATGAATGACTGAAATATACATGTAAACATTTAAAGTAGGTCATGTATTTTCCACCCCTGCACTTTCCAATCCTACATTTTACAATGTTCCACAGTTTCCGTTTCCATGCAAAAGAACATCACCAAAAAGTATGCATAACTAAGCTTAGAACTTTTGACATATTCCCACAATGCCCTACACACTTTTTACACTTTGCGGTTATTTGTACAATTAATTCCATTTTGTGTCAGTTAGTTAAGCAACTTTACAATTTTTTACTACTGTAGTTGATGTTGCATTTACTTTTCTATTTTTTTGGTATCTAAAGTGACTTTCAAACATTTGTGTTTGTCAAATATAATAACAATTACAGGGTTCCCACTCTACCTTAAAAATGAAATTCCACGACTTTCACCTAACTTTCCCTGACCATATCTGGAATTTTTCCTGACTGTCACTAACCACATTCAAATTATTTGGTGACACATCTTACATACAATAACAGCATAGGCTTACCCAAATAGGCAATCGATCTTTGGTTGAAAAATGTAGCAGTCATAATGCAACTGCTGAAAAACATAAATGATACAATTTTCCCCGACAATAGCAAAATGGCCCGACTTTCCAGGTCAGTGGAAACCCTGAATTAAGCAGTAATGCATATAAAATAGTGTTTCAAGTCAAAATCACAGATGGAAGTAAAATACTGAAAATGGTAGATAGCACTCACTAGATATCGATCACGTGACTATATGGTCCATTTGTAACCACACTCAGAACTTGCCGATTGCCGTAGGTCCCCGACTGCACTGAGCACTGCTGTGTAGTCTGTTTCACCACCTCACTGCACCGGTTCACGAACTGTGCATACAGTTGTGACCCGGTTTCTTTATCTATGTTACCATGGTACTGCATGCTGCGACCTTTGACCCGACCTCCAAGCGTGGCTTGTGGCACAATGAGCACGTCGCCTGGAAGTTCAAGGATCGATACACGTTTTGAACCACTTTCACTTAGACGAATGTTCAGTGCAGTCTTCACTGTAACACAATTAATATCGCTGATACAGCAACTTCAGTTTATCAATGCCGCCAATATACAATTTATTCATGCTTGAGACTACTATACATTCAATGCCTTAAGTCTTTACTAATCTTCTGTGCTAAAATCTCTGATAGGGAACTGTGGAACACACTCACAAACCAGTGATTAGTTTAAAAAGTATTTTGGGTAAAAGCAAATCTCAAAAGTATTTTTAATATATTATTAAATAGTCATCCTTCAAGTATTTAAAAACAGGTATCAAATAACTTTCGTAAAAAGGTATTTGCATACTCAGATAGAAGTATCAGCAATTAGAGTATCTGTCCACTGAAACCATCAAATGTGCAATAAAATTATGTAAAAACTGGCAGATTGTGAATTTTTGGGAAGAATGCATATGAAAAAAATATAAATATATTGCATTTCACCAAGATATTTTTTCACTGAGAGACAAAATGAGTTCTTTTCAGTAGGTCTAAAAATGATTAAAAAATGTTATAAAATATTTTACATATTAAGAAAAAACATTCAAAATACAAAATACTCAAGAAAGTATAGTCAGCAATAGTGGGTCTATAGATGTTTGTGCATCGTGTAGCACAGAATTTATACACAAGTACAAAATATTAATTATGTGCTTACAACTTTTTAAAATATCTGTAATTAAAACAGCTCCAAACAACACGACTAACTAAGGTAAAACTATACAAGCATATTCATGTTAAAATCTGGGCTAACAGCATAGTAAGCAACTTATAACAACTGTCAGAATGTGTCAAACCAGCTCAACTGATATGCATTTAAAATATTTTAAAATAAAGCCAACAAACCCATTTTGTAGACTGTTTCTGTTGTTGCACCTTGTAGGAAGCACACGTAGATTATCATTCCTCTGCTGATCTAAATAATGCACATGCTAAGTCAGTGGTTTAAGCATTCATATATCATGGAAAATGACAACATATTTATACAGAAATATTCTAGCATAATTTTGGGCAATTATAGACTTTTGTTACTGGCATTAGATAGCTGGTGTATATGGTGGAACAGTGCAACAGCAGCAACACCCTTTCCACTAGGTGATGAGTGAAGAAAGAACAATGCCAAGCCATTGTTTGGGTCAGTGTGTGGTGTTTTCTTCCGTGGTTTGTTGGGTGAAACTGTCTAACCAATGTTAATCTGGAAAACAGCATTATTAATAGGTTACTGACAATGAGTTAGTCGACTGGATACTAATAATTCCTTTTAACTGAGTTTGACATCTACAGATACAATTATTACCGGGGTGGTAATAGATTAGTCCGAGGTATATAACGTTAGAATAGAATAAGAATAAGACAAGATATTTTTGGAAGTAGTCTTTATTAAGAGATATATTACACAGTCAGTTCACTATACGTCCAGTAAGTTCGAGCTCTAGATCGAGAAGACCACGATCTCTTTGTCTAGATCGTCTCGACGCCAACGTGATCCCCTTTCCACCAATCAGAGCATCGCATGGTGGCGTCGTTGACCTGGAAACGTGGCGCCAAATCCGTAGAGAAAGGGGCCATCTGGATCCTGCCAGCCTCTGCATCCGGACGTGGCTGGCGTATGGGCGTAACCCTATACTGAGGTCAGACCGGTACTGCACCACGGCCTGGAGAGAAGTATGGGTTCCCCGTGTTGGGAAGTAAGACGACGTGATTCCCTGGGGCGGTCCGTGGGGGAAGACGATATGGGACCCCAAATTGAAGATCCCCGTCTTCCCTCATTACACAATCCTCTGGTGACATCCGCATGGCGATTGCAACTCCTCACACTAGAGAGTCCATAATACTATGCACAGTATCAGAGTAGCTACTGCAGTGCCACAGAACTAATGGCAAATTTTTCCTAAAATATTGTAGTAGCATGCTACATCTGTGAGTTGACTACTCCATGATCTGGCAATACATAATAATAATAATAGTAATTTCTTTAATACAGTCAAGTCAAACCGCTCGACCAACAACACATATAGGCCTACAACGACCAGGGGAGTAACTCAATTCAAAGTCAGCTTTATTATAACATATTTGCAGCCCGGAAGCTGGATTGCTAAATACAGAAGCGATACATCAAGATAACAACTAAACATAAACCAATAAATCACCACTATGCAACTGTTTTGAAATGTTTTTTGAACTTCTGAGTTTGACATCAACTGTGAGGGGGCGAAAGTTCTCAGGAACTTTCGTTCTGAGGAACTTTCGTTCTACGGATTTTCGTTCCCTAGAACGAAATTTGCCGCATGGAACGTTCGCTCCCAGGAGCGAATGCGCAGAGGAACGAAAAGTCCTGTTACCCAGTGATGCGGATAAAAACCTGTATAAATTCGGCGCCTGCCGCGCGAACTTCAAGTGTAGCCGATGAGCACTGCTGGATAATCATTCGTGAAGACGGACCTGCGACATCTGCAGCCACGGCCGTCTCCCTTACGTCCGACATCTTCAGTTGTTGTTTATCTTTGACGTCACACACGACAACAAACAGCGTAAATTCCGCCACTGCGGAAAATCCCACCGTCATGTTGTAACCACAGCTGGTACCCGATTGACAGTCGCCTGTATCTCTGGCATCGTTTTCGATTATTTTACTAGAGTCGGTAACCGAAGAGCAATCAATCAATCAATCAATCTTCGTTTAATAATGGCATGACAGGACGCAACATTACAACTGCAGGTTTTGTACAAGTATCCTGCAAGGTTTTGTACATGACTTCGTGTATTTCGTAATCGTAGGCTATAGCGGATAGCGCAATGTAAGCGCAATTAACTGAATATAAGTAACTGCTATACAGTCTTTTTAATATACTGTCATTCTGTCTAGTATCTGCACAATTGTTTATTTAAATTAAAATACTCGAAATCATAGTAAATGTGTGAACTGACTACCTCTCTTCTTCTAATAACTATTTGACGAGTAACCCAAAATAACGGAACTTCCCATAACAGCTCGAACGGAGGAGATGTACATATAAATATTCTAGGCGGTTATGCTCGACGTGTTTATTTGCGATTAGTTGTTTGTGAAGACCTTTGATCCGTAATTTATTACGTTAGTAACAATTGTCGATATCGTCATTTCTTGCGATTGAGCGTAGAATCAATGGCCTGTGTGAGTGATGTTTGTTAGTTTGTCTTTCATTGTTTAGTTTATTGTTGAGAGACTCGCGGTGATGCTGTTCAGAGAACAGCTGTTCGGTGGGCGGTGGCGCAGGTGTAATATATATGAAACAAATGGTGGGTAAAAGACGGTCCGACCAAAACCAGAAGTGTTAACATCATCATTTGTCACCGTGCAGCTTGTCCAATGATGAACATAGCCTTTTCCAAGAGTGTGCTGGCTTGAAATGTAGCCGTAGAATTTGAGACAATTGTATACCCGTGATAGGTAGCCAGGATAAAACTGTAATAATGAGTCTGTACAAAACTCTTGTTAGGCCTCATGTTGAATATTGTATTAGTGCCTGGAATCCCCATTATATAAAAGACAAGGAACTACGTGAGAAAGTCCAGAGGAGGTTTACTAAAATAATTAATAATATGAAAGGAAAGTCTTATGAAGAAAGATTACATTGTTTAAAGTTATGGACGCTTGAAGAGAGAAGGTATAGATAAAATTTATTTGAAGTGTATAAGATGTGTAACGGGTTGTCAAGGTTTAAATTGAATAAGCTTTTACTTTGCAGAAAATATTAGGGGAACTAGAGGTCATTCATGGAAACTTGCAAAATTTTGATGTACACGGAACTGCTGCAAATATTTTTTTTTTCAAATAGAGTTATTAATAGGTGGAACCAGCTGGACCAGCGGACAGTTGGTGTTCCAGCATTATTGTGTTTAAAGGACATCTAATCAAAATAAGAGAAACTAGGATGGGCTTCTTCATGGACTGATCTGCCGAGCCCTAGGCCTTCCTGGTGGGTTTTCTGGCCAGTGAGGCCACACAAGGTGAGTAACAAGGTGAGTAACAAGTACAGCTGCGATTCGGAATAAATTCAGAATTGGTATTAAGATGATTCAGGTTATTTCGGTAATTTCCAAATTCAAACATTGCATAAATCTCACGTATCCTTTCCAAATATGCAATTTGCAGAAATTAGTTATTTTCCCACAAAATACATCTTAAATGTCACATACGTCGTTACCTAAGCAGGATTAAATATTTATATAGAAATAATGTTGAATATTTATATAATTTTTACATATTGGCCATCAATCATGTAATTGTCATCGTATTTATCAGATTGTGCAACAGCTAGATTATTACATAACATGAAATAAATTGTATTTGTTTTTAGTGTGTGCATTATTTTCTGATGTTGTATTGCTAATATAATATTATGGGTCTTATATATTAATTATTGGTATTGCCATGTGCTTTTTTGAAATTGATATTTGCTAATAATGGAGTCGACATTGAAATCATGATTTTGCTTGACCAAACTTTGATTTTGATGATAATGCTTTATTTCACATACAATTATATTAAAATTAGCAAATTTATTTTCTCAGTACTACCAAAAGATTGGCTGGGAATAGCATCTCTGATATAACCTACTTGGGGTCAAGTGGGACGTTTAACCTTAACTCAATCACTCAATCAACCTGAAAGTGAGAGTATAAATTTCAGCGAACACGGCTTGCATAGCACTAGCTGGAAGATTAACATTATTGTATTCTGCCAGCTTGCCTTACCATTTGCATTCAGAAGTAAATGTGTTTGCTCAGTGTTCTCAGCTGAAATAATCATGCATGTGATACTTTCTATGGTTTCAGTATCGCAAAGAGACTGACACCTTTGGTGAACTAGACGTGCCGTCTGATAAATATTATGGTGCAAATACAGCAAGAGCACTTACCTACTTTGACATAGGAGGATCTCGGGAACGCATGCCAGTTGGTATTACTTGCCATCTACTTAATTAATTGTTTTTGTTTTATAGATTTGTTAATTGTCACATGCTTGAAAATTCAGAGATTGGACTATTTACTGGATGGTCAAAAATTGGGTTTGTATAGTTGGTGAGCAGCTTGCCAGCTAACATTTACAACCCACTTTGAAAATTATACTTGCTAGTCACATGGTGCAGATATCTCGACTGTGGTTATTATGATAACTGTTAATAAACTGCTGTGTGGGATAATAATAAGAAGAGTAACAATAGGACAACTGCTAATGTGCCGCAATAATAGCAAAGCTATTACAAAGTCGTGGCACAAGCTATGACAAGCGCATGCAGCATGATGCCGCCAGGTAGTTGTAATTAGTACAATAATACTACAGCTGTAAATTGTCTGCCATGTAATAAATTATAGATTGAAGATAATTTTGAAATTTTTATTGCACACGTAATTTGTGTGTGTCAGGTAAATTCATGGAACAGTTGTGTCACTGGTAACCAGTAGAATCTGTGTAGTAATTCATGATTCTTAACCAGTCCATTTCAATTTTGTGTTGTATAAGTTAAACATTTTGTAGTTTAATGTGTGCAGATTGAGGTAATTCATGGGTTGGCAGTTATTAAAAAGGCATCGGCGATCGTGAATAAAGACTATGGTTTGGATGCAAAACTAGCTGATGCTGTTGTAAAAGCAGCAGATGAGGTAAGATGGGTGTTTTTCTGCGGTAACTTAGAGCTGCGTTCGTGGAGGCTGTCAGTCTAATTAGTGTTATTACAGTTTCTACATTTTCTCTTTGGGCAAAAATCTATGTTTTGATTTAGATTCGGTTGTGTTGATTAGGGTTACAAAGATAGTGTGATTATCAAGGAGTCCGATAGTCGATACTATTGGTGAAAACAATCGGCTGATATGACAGCGATACCAATTGTTTTGGCGGACTCACATTTCACGTCGTCTATCGCATATCTCCATGGTTTAGCTGTCGTAACATCCCCCTCATGCGTACTGCATCACCTTACGCTGCACCACGGTCACTCATCCATCCATGACCACGGACGACTGAAGTCTGTGTTATCTCACTATCACTGCAGTGGGCTGGCCGGCTGTCTTCCCGGGGATCCCGCTCATTAATGCAATGCTGTTTACTGGAATCATGTGTCAAGTTATGAACTGACTGAGTGTAACCTTTTACAGACGCATTCAGCGATCGTAAAGGTCTACTAAGTTTCTCTCATAGGCAGAAACTATCAGTTTAACAATTGGTGGAACAATCGGCGATAGTGATAGTCTCCGATAGTGCTGACTGTCGCACGATACATTAGTGTGATAGTACTATCGTCCTAATCCTAGTTTTGATTAATATGCTGTAAACTAGAGATGTGGCAGAATTTGAATTCAAATACGAATGTTGTCGGATTCCGACAATTTTTTGCAAATCTGAAATCTTACTGATTTACAGATACATGTATGTCGGATCAGATATTACTGTAACGACTGTTCTTAGTATGGTAACACTTGACGTAGCTTATATATATATATACAAAGTTTGTTTACTCTGTAACCCATTCCTGAGATAAGATCAGGCCCTCCCCCCAAATTTAAAGTGGGTTATGTGACATGACCACACCCTTTTCAGGGATAATTTGTTATCCGTATGCTGGGACTTGCTATGATCAACCTGCATACAAGGTTTGAACTTTGAGGTCTTTATATTTGCACATTACTGATAAACAAAAGGCAATGCAAAATATAGAAATTATGGTGGTTAGGGGTCAGCCAAGGTCATTGGCAACATAACAATTTCATAGGGTGCATATGACTTCCTATTTAATTTCAGTAGAAACTATGCATATGTTTTGTACTGTTTTTGTGAGAGTGAGTTATATGTGAAAAGTTGCATATTTTGACCTACCCACCTGCAACTGACACCTACATTTAGATTAAGATTAATTCCGTTCAAATTTTGCAGAGATCTTTGCATCAGAAAACTAGTAATAAGAGTCCCTCATTTATCCTGTGGCATTTTTTTGCATGATTGTACGTTTAGTTGTTTCGAGAAAATGCTGGCTTGTGACAGATGGCAGACAGACACACGATGACAGCATATTCTGTGCTAGCAGAGCATTGCACATTGAAACAGTGCTTGCCATATTTATATCCTCTCTAACTATTTTTCTGCAATGATATTAAAATACAATGTCCCAGATACATGTATGTTTTGTAGTCGCTTATAGTCATAACTG
>Ga0209782_1002405_pt1 | contig 10419 bp, 6 predicted proteins | sample WorMetmaBAHAMAS1_FD_187390 | JGI IMG/M metagenome (GOLD analysis project Ga0209782, IMG submission 187390) | Marine gutless worms symbiont microbial communities from Max Planck institute for Marine Microbiology, Germany - Inanidrilus... | ecosystem: Host-associated > Annelida > Digestive system >...
ACGCTCGTTGCGTGGTTATTTCACTGCCAATCAAGTATAATTACCAGGCAACAAGCGTCGGTCGATAGCAAATCGCTAGGCAAACCAAGAAATGTCGGTTATGACCATATATTTGAACGATAACGCTCAAACTCCACTTGGTCTTTTTGTTGTCTAAATGCTGTACCAGCAAGTTTGCAACAAACATGGTGACAAATCGAACCAATGGAGCTTAAGCCTTAAGTGTACAGCAGCATGAGCGTCGACCGTCGAATGTGTGATAATCAGTAGCCGTCGTCCGGGCCACTCTTGATCGCAAATCATCAAGTGCAGTGGAGATCTTTTTTCTTACTCCACAGCTGTGCATACAAAAATTGGTCACTTGAGCAAAACAACGCCCCCTTTAGGGGTGATTTGTCATCCCTTTGGCCAGACTTGATATAGTCTCCCTTTGTACAAAGTTTGAGAACTCTAGCTTCAGCCATTCCTGAGATATGGATGGGGCACCCAAAATTTAAAACGTGTCACGTGAAGTAACCACGCCCCTTTCAGGGACGGTTTGTTGTCTGTTGGCTGGGACTAGCTACCGTCAACCTGTACACCAAATACGAAGTGTCTATGTTTACTCACTAAGAAGATATGAAAGGCGATGAAAAATGCAAAAATTGGGGTGGTTTGGGAGGTTAGGTGTCACCCAAGGTCATCGGAAACATCGCCATTGGATAGAGCGCATATAACTTCCTATTCGACTTTGATAGAAACTATGCGTCTATCTTGTACCGTTTTCGAGTTATAGGACATTTTTCGTCAAAAGCGACGAATTTTAACTCACCCCATCTGCATTTGTTGCCCCAGTAGGGGGTGATCCCATTCGAATTTCGCCGTGAACTTTGGTGTCAGAAAACTAGAGTCAAGGGGCTATCCTGTGGCGTTATTTGCATGATCCTATGTTTAGCTGTTTTGATACAATACCAGAGTGTGACAGACAGACACACAGAAAGACACACGACGACGGCATATATTGCGCTTAGCAAAGCATCGCGCGGTAAAAAACTTTACACTGACTGCAATGCTAGTACAACATTTCTGCATTTTTTGCTACTTATGGTGCAGCTACAGCACTGCATACAAAAGAGGTCACTACAGCCATCTGTTACTGACTTACAACATCGTGCTGCTAACTGCGACCGTCTGTCCTCGACCTTCAATCTTTTCCTTTCAAGTCTAGTCATGCATCATACATAAAAATAATCTTTGTTTTTCAACTCTACATGACAATGAATTCAATCTGACCACTGTACAGTCACACTTAATCACGTGACTTGTCAGTATGGGTCAAAAACAACTGTAAATGTGAAATTTATCTGATCCTAATAAGTCGATTCACTATTATCTCCAATAATGACTGTGAACAGTTTTAATATTATTATTACAGCCATTTATAATGCACATGATTGCCTAATAGCTACAAGTGCATTGTAAGTTTATTTTTAGGTATCCACACATTTGGACATTTTACAGATAAAAGTTGAGCATTCATAGCCGGCAATAATGTACATCATATTACTGCATATGCAACATAATTATTCCCCATTCACAGCAGTCCATCTGTTGCTGTTTAGAAATAGACTAGTCATCCAAATATGACCCACACTGCTCGTTGTATCATGTAACATTTGGTGCATGTCCAAAATTTTGGTTGTGATTACTCATCCGTTTTTGATGCCACCACGCATTTGTCGTTCAAAACTTTATTTAGACAACATGCTGCACTGTGCAGCTAAGAAATAACTATGCATTAGCTGCTCTACTGGTGAGTTTCAGTGCATCAGAAATAAACTATCAAGTATTAGACAGCTTCAACTAGACAGTTTTTGTATGTCATGTGATGTACATGTTCCACAAATGATGATACTTCTCCCACTTTTACACCACATTGAATGACCAACCGATTAATTATTCACTACTGCTAACAGCAGACTGGCAGAATAAAAATAAAATATATAGCCCGGTCGGCAGGTTTGCCAAGCGGGCCAAAAAACTAAAGATCTAAAAGTACATTAGTCTGAAGTACCTTCTGCAGACTCGGATATATTTGCACTGTCAGCGGTGGCTGTGACATTATCAAGACTAACGTCACCTGCAACAAATCCATTAAATAATGAAGTTTTACTGTTACAGTAAGCAAATAATGTGCACTGGGCTAAACTTATAATAACCTCAGCAGTTGGTATCAGGTTGTCCATTATAAATGTATGAGTATAAATTACCTGCATAGTTTTCTATGTTCATTGTTATAATACGCTCAACTACTGCAGAACAATCTGTGTCACATGCATGTAACACCTTCAGCTCACCTTAAAGATGATATGCAACGATTTTTTTGGTTTTACAGTAAACTGCTGGCCATTTCCTTTAATATAATCAAACATATCTAAATATTTAGGAATGTCTAAAAAAAACATAACATTACCGAAAAAGCATCCAAAAATGCGCACCCAAAGATTTGTTTACTTTTGCAAGTGATGATGTCATACCTGGAAAAAATTCGTCAGTTGACAGACAATAGTAGTGAAAATGCCGAGTGTAAGTCATTTAGGTTTCTTGTTGATAAGAAATAGCAAAAGACGTGTGCCGCATGTGCCGTGTGGTAAAAAAGTTACAACCTGTTAATACTGCTGCACAAAGGGAAGAACACGATTATCATTTATCTCTGATAACGGCATACAATGTTGCCACTCTAACTAGTATAAACATTGTCCAGTCGGAAAAATAAGTCTTGAGAACCAATCACAGGCACAATAAGTTATATGTTCTTGGAAAAAAATAAACTGGTAAAAAGACTTCTTTACATAGGAAATCTCAATGTAAACAAAACAAGCTATCCTGGTATGATGTCACAAATGACAGAAATTGCCCAAGAATAACTAAACTAGTAAAAAAGACCATTAAACTTCACTTTTCAGCATTTTACAACATTATTTATCAAAATCTATTATGCAAATTCGTTCATATTGCAGTAAGCTATTAAAAATACTGTTCATCAATTTTGTAAAAAACCGTTGCGTATCACCTTTAAGGCCCATTCACACTGCAGCAACTAAATTAACCTGAAGTAAACTAGTTCCCAATCTTCTAGAAATAAACTATCACTTCAGTTCCATTCAGTCTTTGCGATGAGAATGGACATCAGTGTCAGTAACTTCACCTGTTATTAAGAGTAACACAAATCACAAAATACAGAAAACAAGGTGATTAGGCATAGTTAGGGGTCACTCCATGTCACTGAAAGAGGCACAATTCAACAGAGCACATAACAAGTTCCTATAATTCTTCCATTGCAACTATGTCTCTGTCCTTTACAATTTACTAAATATATTGAGATACTGGTCAAAAATCACCAATTGCAACCTACTCCACCACTTGCATTTCACACATCTCTTGGTGATGATAGGTGTAAAGCATGCCATACAATACACAAGGAGTACAGATGGGGTGCTCCTGTCCTTTACTTAGGCCTCGAGCCCATAGGAGATAAATCATTTCTAAGTCTGTGTGTCACATGGATAGTGCAATGCAAATCCTTCCCAGCCTTAGGTCATCACTGCCCTTTGACTGGTACCAGTTTAAACTGCTCCGTAACAGACGGACATGTAAACAACTTGCCCAGGATTATTACCTGACAGCGAAATGGCTGAAAGTCAAACTTGCGACCTCTTAAGTCTAAATTCCAATGGGCGAGTGAGTAGTTTCTTAACGGCACATCAGCACATTATAGGCCATTCAGTGCCACTAAATTCCAATGTCTCAACTATTATATCACAGGCCACACAGTTGGGGGTGAGCCACTGGAATGCCTAAAAGACCACTGTTGTTAGAAAACTAGAGTCCCTAATATATCATGTGGCATACACTGACTTGTGACTGATGGACAGACAGACAAAAAGCCACATTGTATACTGTACAAGCATAGCATCAAGTGGTAAAAGTCACATCTACTTTGCATAAGTGTCGTTTAAATTAGAGTGGGCTATATCAGATTGACTCAGATTACAAAGCGGGCATTCAGCTAGTTATACGTAACAATGTACATATGCAATTAGTTACCAATTCTGTGCTCAATCTTTGTCAGGAGTGCCCAGTTACCAATATAGAACATGACAGCAAGTGTACACACAAAGACAAGGAACACTTTGACATCTGCAAGCACACAAACCAAAACAACATTCACTCAGTCAATAAATCCTTCATCAGCAGTTGCTAGTCATACAAAGTGATCAGCAGTTTACAGCAATTAAAAATGATAGAAAAATGCACTAAGGGACAATATGCCCTGTCAAAAATTAGTGCTATCCATTTGCATATTTAGCATGCAGTACACAAACATTACGCACAGATACAAAACCCAGTAAAACTGTTATCATGGTCTGCTAAAAAAGGAAGTATCAAAATCAACGTCAGAAGTCAAGTGAACAAGCAATGTCATGCAAAAATTGCCTAAGGATTTTTTCCAAGTCTCAGCTGCTGCAAAGAAAGCTGCATCACACCCATCATGTGGTGCAAAATGGTGGATTCTCACTGCTCAATGTGATAAACTGGCAATGGTTGTCAGCTGAATTAGGTTCAGAAAACTAGTGATGACCGACATGCTATGGCAAAATTTTTCTAAGTTCAGAGTTTGGAGAAAGTTCCACAGCGAAATACCCTTCTTTTGGACATACTAAATTCCCTTCCAATGCAATGTAGTATAAGCCGAGAGTAATCTCTATACCAAAAATATAACTCGATCCCTTCAACTTTTTCAAAATACTGGCTTGTAATAGAAAATTCACGGCATATACTGTTCTAGCATAGTGTTCAACCTTTGAAAAAAACAATAACTATAAACCATAAGCATCAAGCTGCTGCAAAATTGGAAGCATGTCCATATTCGCCCCACCCCTTCCAGAGAGAGACACGGGAGGAAGGAAAGAAACAGTAAGGATGACGGGGTAGGAAAAAAAGGATAAAAGAAACAAGTGCATCACTGATGGACTGATGCATGACGCCGCATGGCATCGCCAGACCCCAGAATCAAAGTTCACCAAATTTAGGAAAGAAATGTCCATTGGCCAGACCCCTAACCATGCAAAATTTTGTGGCGATCCAACAAAAGTGTCCGAGATAGCCTTGATCGAAAATTTGCGCTCCCAAAAAGTGGGCCAAAATTCACCAAAATTGCTTAAGACCTGCTACTCCTTAAAGCCCCACATCATGCCAAATTTCATCAAGATCAGTGAAACCACTTTGAAGAAAAGCGTTACAATAAATTTTTACACCCTTCAATATTTTGGCTCTGCAAGGTGACCCCCCGGGCCAAAGGTCACCGGTCTGGGTGGTCGGGTACACCAACCCCCCTCTAGCTACCTGCAAAATTTCATCCAGTTCCAACAACCCCTCTCCAAGATATCTGCTGCCAAACTTCGTTGATTTTGTTGCCGCCGTGACCCACAAAAACATACAGTAAATGATATGTCTCCACATTACATGCGGCGACAAAAAGGAATGAATGAGTAGATGAAGAAGAGTAGAGACAGTAGACGGGAAGGAAGCATGTAGAAGAGTAAACACTGGGATATGAAAAGCAAGAGAAAAAGGGGAGGAAAGCAGAAAAATCAAGAAAAAAAGGGGAGGCATGAAAGAAAAAGAATAGATAGAAGTTAGTAGAATAAAAAGGAAAACAAATAAGAAGGGAAGATAAGAAATGGAATGGAATATGGGGAGAAAGGAAAGGAAAGGGAAGGGATGTCATTTAAAAGCCTGACAGACAAACAAAAAACTCAACATTTTTTGCTGCCAAAGCTGCATGCAAAGTCTGAACCCAACCAAACTTTGCATCGTGATTGAGGACTTCAAGCATGTTCTTGCACCGCTAAAACAGTTTGGGATATACTGCACAGTCTCGTACTAAGGGGGGCTGAAAATCTGGGGGAACCCAAACTCCTCATTTTAAAACCCCTATAACTCTCGAACCCCTTAAACAAATCCGAATTTCATCGGGTAATGCATGCATCATTAATTAGCATACAAGCTCTGCAAATTTTGTTAAAATCTTGCAATGGGATGAAAATGCCACTATGCATTGATATTCCAAAATTTTGAAGAAAAAAAATTAGTAAAATTTTCAGTTTTGGGGTCCAATACCCCGATCCCTGCATTTATGAGGTAAAATCTGCAGTGGTAAAGTGGACCTACAGTCCACTCCACCATGCCAAATTTCACCCACACTGGTGCAACATGTCACACCTGCTGGGTGAAAAACCTCAAAATCACCCTCTGAATAACTTAAATACAGTCACTTTGCACTGCATGCATTGCTGCCAGTAAATAACTAAATAAATAAATAAATAAATAAGAACTCTAGTATATGCCTAAACAGTGTAGTTTTAAAAAGCATTTAATAAATGCAATGCTTGAGGTATAATGCAGTTATTGTGGTAGACTGTTCCAGACAACTTTACTCATTCATCAGCTTAACATGTCTTCATAATTGCAGCACCACCATCATTGAAATGCATGCAATATCTCAGATACTGTAATCTAAAATCTAATCAGAAACATTTGTGAATATGTTTACATTTACAGATAAATTCAGACACAATGCACTAATACTTCACAGTAATAAAATAGTACAAAACACAAACTTTTAAAGTAGCGGATGATGACCCATCGCAACAACCGCAGCAGAGAAGATAACTTCATGACTCTGATTTAACAGCATGCACACATTACCTGCACCAGGCACATCATATACAATGGTCCCACAGCTAAAAATTATAACAACTAACCTAACTGAAAAAATATTTAGCGTATTTGATTCAGCTTTACAATTTTGGATACCTACAAAATAATAAAATCACGACAGATATAGCTATGTACTACAAGCTCATTAATATTAGATGATCATAACACATTCCCTTTCAAAAATGTGACTCTATCAGGAGGCAATATTGCAAAGGTTTGTGGACTATTCACCGGGAGACATTTCAGCGAGCGACTATTCACCGGGTAGTCACCGAGAGACTAATCCTGAGGAATCATTTAAGGGGAAGACTATTCACTGGGCGACTGTTCACCGGGGGACTAATACCTGGGCGCTGCGATCCGTCTGACCTGTAGTTACCAGACTACACTGTGAGTCAAAAAAGCCAGAATATTAGACTTTTGCCCTTACTTCGCCAAATGCTAACCGATTTTGAAAACTGTTTCACTGATAGATTCGATAAAAAGTTTGCAACAAAGTCATTAATAAAAATTCTATCAACCTTAAATGTGTAGCTACACTACCAACTAACTCGCGAAATCCCTTGTTCAGCAAGAAGCTCTGCTATTGCAGGACTGCGTGACACACTTGTCAGTAGAAATCTTGCAACTACGAATCATCCCATTTGAAAAAGATTGCAATCGATAAATGATCTTGAAGTATATACACCCAAGATCATCACAATTGCTGCTTTTACATCGGCCATATATCACTTCCTGTTAGTGGCCACTGGATGTTGTTACAATTTTTCTATCTAGCACTGATTTTAGATACTACCACTTTTAAAGTGAATGTGACTGCCTGTGACATTGAAAACTCGTTCATTTTTGACAATGATGCTTAAATCACAAGCCATGTGTGCTTTGTAATTTATGTGTAAACATATCGTAGTTGAATTGCACTTTATCTATCATTTGAAGGCATTACAAAGGTTTCAAACAGCAAAAGTGACTGTCAAACTCACTCAATGTCATTGGTAATCATGCCATTCGATAGGCCATACATGATTTCCTATTTGTCTTCCATTGTAACTATGTCTCTATCTTGCACCGTTTCCGAGATATTATTGCTTATTTGCCAAAATTTAAATATGTCACATGACCATGACTACACCCACTCAAAAGACAGTTTGTAATCCCAATGCTAAATCATCACATGGCAAACCAGTGTACAAAATTTGAAGTCTCTAGCTTTAGCCATTCTGGAGATATTTTAGGGGGGGATTGAGAATTTAAATGGGTCACGTGACCATAACCACGCCCCTTTCAATGACAGTTTGTCATTGGTGGGCTGGTACTAGCTACAATGAAGCTGTCATGCGGTATAACAAATCTGAACTCTCTACGTTGACTCATTACAAAGACAAGAAAGGCACCAAAAATGCAGAAACTGGGGTGGTTTGGAGGTTAGGGGTCACTCAAGGTCATCGACAATAAGCCATTCTATAGAACACATATGACTTCCAGTTCAACTTTAACAGAAACTATGTGCCTATCTTGTATCATTTTCGAGTTATTATCACTTATTTCCCAAAATTTAAAGATGTCATGTGACGTGACCATGTCCACTCACGGGATAGTTTGTAATCCCAATGCTAAAACATTACATGGCGAATGAGTGTACAAAATTTGAAGTCTATCGCTTTAGCCATTCCGAAGATTTTAGGGGACTAAGAATTTAAATGGGTCATGTGACCATAACCACATCCCTTTTGGGGTGGTTTTTCGTTTGTTTGTTAAGACTTGGCCCTCTTGTGTACTAAATTTGACAGCTCTATCTTAAGCCATTCCTTACATATGAATGGGGTGTCCAAAATGTATAATACGTCAAGTGACATAACCACGCCCCTTTCAGGGACAGTTTGTCCTACAGTTTGTCCTCGGTGGGCTGGGACTAGCTACGATCAACTTGTGTACCAAGTTTAAAATCTCTACGTTCACCCACTACAAAGATATGAAAGGCGACGAAAAATGCAAAAATTTGGTTGGTTTGGGGGTTAGAGGTCACCCAAGGTCATCAGCTACATAGCCAATCGATAAAAGCACATATGACTTCCTATTCAACTTTAACAGAAGCTATGGGTATATGTATCGTTTTTGAGTTGTAATGAGTTATTTGTCGAAACTTGGCCAATTTTAACCCACACCACCTGCATTTGTCGCCCCCGTAAGGGGTGACCCTATTCGAGTGTCACCATGATCTTTGGCATCAGAAAACTAAAGTCTCGGGGCTATCGTATGGAATTATTCGTGTAATCCCACGTTCAGCCATTTGATACAATACGTGAGTGTGACAGACACACACACACACAGACACACGACAAAAGCATATACCGCGCTAGCATAGCATAGCACAGTAAAAACTGCCATGCTCAATGACTGAGTGAAGCAAACTGTGCCATAAGGCTCAAATATACTTAACAGTTTGACACTTGTTGATGCTAAAGTCTATGATACTTTGCATAGAAACATAACAAGAGCAAAAACAGTTTCTATGCGTCATAGATATATGTTAATCTGGTCAGTTGTTTATCTTTAAGTATTGTAGGACAGTGTAATACTGATAAAACATCATCAACATCGTAAACACATTACTTGTATTTGACTAAAAATTTTACAAAAATGCAAGTATTAAACGCAATAAACTTTATCTTATTGGCTGTATAAGGCAGCGACGGCACGCTTCACACATACAGTGTAGCTAATTACCGATGAATAGTCGCCCGGTAAAATTGCTCTCTGCAAATAGTCCGGCCGGTTAATTGTCCCCCAGTGACTAGGACCCAGTAAAGTGCCCCTGGGTAAATATTCCTCAGGTGATAAGTCCGTACACCATGCAAAACAACACTGTAAACATAAACATCTGGAATATGTTTATCAGAATGTTTTGTTGGTTATAAGTATTGTTTTGCAATGCGATACTATGCTAGCTCGTATATACTGTCGTTGTGTCTCTGTCTGTGTGTGTCTGTCACACTCTGGTACTGTATCAAAATGGCTAAACTTAGGATCACGCAAACAATGCCACATAATAGCACAGGGAATGTTATTCTGAATCGTAGCTGTACTTGTATGGCTAGGGTCACAGGATACATCTGGCAACTAGTAATGCATGTTGATATGCTATGGTTAATACCGCTGTAATAATGGATTACTGGGACAAAAGCTCGTATTACACTCCCGTGCACATAAACAGTGTATAATCAAAGTAAGTTATTATGTAATTATAAAATAACCCAATTCAACAATTTTGTTTATACTTCACACATGACGTAACTGACGTAACCACACGTAACCATGACCCATCACATAAATACATATTCTACGTAAGAACCATCTAATTAATGCACTGGCCCTAAAAGGAAGACGTTGGCACCACAGTATTCATATGACGTCAATTCCGGGTTATTGCATTTCTAGAGGGACAACAATTTAGAAACTTTCTATTTTCTCCTATTTTTGCCCCAAAAACAGCCAAAAAGGGGCGTGAATAGGCGTTTTCAGGCCAAACGCGCAAAATGTTCAAACTTTTGCATTAAATAATAATAATATTCGTTTAATAAGTCAAGACAAACCGCTCGACCACAACACGGAATATATATACACATCTGTCACGCAGGACAGCTATCTAGCTTAGAG
>Ga0209782_1002406_pt1 | contig 10417 bp, 7 predicted proteins | sample WorMetmaBAHAMAS1_FD_187390 | JGI IMG/M metagenome (GOLD analysis project Ga0209782, IMG submission 187390) | Marine gutless worms symbiont microbial communities from Max Planck institute for Marine Microbiology, Germany - Inanidrilus... | ecosystem: Host-associated > Annelida > Digestive system >...
CTCTGACGACGTTCAGAAACAAACTGAAGACGTTATTATTTAATGTGTAACTGTTGTCTTCAGCGTATTTGTGGCATCCCGCGAAAGTGCGCTCTATAAATGTGCTTAATAATAATAATAATAATATTCAATCTATATTGCATGGCAATTCAAAGGCGACATCAGATACCTTCACGGCTAATAATTCATCACTGTCCCTCGGCTGTACTCTAGCACCTCTGAAGTCATGACCTCTTGGCACTATACAAATATGTTTATTATTATTATTATTATTACTCATAGTTTCGACCAAAATTTCTACTTTTTGGGGCCTCGTGTATCGATTTGGGCCAAATTTGACAAGAGACAGTAGACCCACAGTTTACACTTACATACCGAAGACAAAACAGTAATAACTGATGAAAATAACAAAAAGAAATTACTAAATATTGGCAGATGAGCATACATTTAACTTAGGAATTGCATAGCAACGTAATCACATGTTTCATTATGACATAATAAAAGTGAGAAGTACTCCAAAAAATCCCGAAAAAGACATTCTGACAACAATCACAAATGCACAGGACTCACACACACAGATACATTCAATACTCACATTCAAACTCTCGACACGACATATATATATATAATTCACAGTCTGCAGCATAAAATACATTAGCCAACATTTACCGGACACAGGCAGTCGATAAACACTTGTCGTACAACTGTGCCACGTTACTGTTATGTCTGATGGAACAGTTTACAGCATAGCTTATCTATGGTCTTCGGAAAGTTTATCAACTCTATTCAAGCCATGATGGCACCATGTGGAAAACGCTAGCACCCCGGGTAGCAGAGGACTCAACCAAAGTTCACAGAGTTGCAGAAGTTTAAAATACCGTGCCTTCACCACATGCATCGACCAGGTGCTACCTGCAGGTGCACCACAGATATCTATGGCTAATTATTATCTATTCGTCCAAAGTGGGTGTGGCCCGATGGTGTGGCATGGATTCTGTGTAGGTCAACAGAGGGCGTGGCACCACCATAGAGCTCACAACTGGCATCCAATTGTAAATAAGTCGTTCAGCTTTCCAAAGATCACAGATACAGTTAGGAACTATTTGCTACCAACATCGTCAAAATGACATCAGCATTATTACGTCATATCAAAAAAATAAGAAAATTGCAAAAATTGTCAGATGGTGCCAACGTCATTAAAAACTATGGCAGATTTTCAGCAGTCAGCTGAAAAGCTGTTAGTAACTAACTACTTGTTGAATATGCAGCAGAAACCATTAGTAACTGCCATAAAATCAATACTAATATAGTTTGGTTAACCAAACAGTCCCAACACTGACAATTCAATCAGTAAGTTAAATGCTGTACAAACAAAAAAAGAGTGCATTTTGTGAAGGAAAATGCGAAGCTTTACAAGCAGATATGTCTGTGGACAGCGCAAATTCACGCACTGTGCAGTATAAAAAGACGATCCAAAAACGAGAGACAATGAAAATATTGAGAGGCAATTGCAAGCGTGGAAACTGAATATTCTGTCCTGAGGTAAACCTAAATGGTCGTTAGTCGCTGCATCTAATTTAAATACAGGCATTCAGCACAATACACCAATTTATATTATTATATCGATTACCGTCTGTCAAATAATATTTATGTGCCTAATTATGATAACTGCTCATAACAAATATTTCAGACAGTATTCAGCGACGCAATGGCGATAATCTTGAATCTAAGATAATGAACAGCAGACTGTAAGAGCTTGTTCGTTTCCTGTAGACCAGCACTGTGTCATTTAATGAATCTGTGCACGTGCCGGTAGCAGCCATACAGCACTAACTGAGAAAATTTGCTGCTAGATGTTATTTACGAGTGTGTCCACTTTCATTCCACAAACATTCCGCACCTGAACATGCAAAAATTGATTCGGAACAATCACGACAGAATCCAGAATACACAGTCAGAGATTCTGTGTTGAGAGCAGGAAATAATGCATCATATCTACGACGAGTGCGTATCGACTCCATCAAACAGATTAAGCCGTTTCCGTATAAGATCGCCAGTCACGGGAGGCACGATGGTCTGAATGTGTTCCGCAGCGGCGGCGGCGGCGGCTGATTGTTGCTGCTCGCTACCCAGCAAATTGCCGACCATGAATCCGGGCGGAAGCAGCTCGATGGTTGGACTCGCAATCGACGTGTTTCTCTTCACGGATGACGTCTGTTGGCCTCCACTGCTCGGCGGCGATTCTTCGCAGAACGCGTGCCGCTTCGAGTCGAGGAAGTCCATCGAACGAGACCGGGATGCCTTCGTGTTCAGCAGGCGCACCGTGTCGCGGATCGGAAGCCGTTTGACCGTCATCTCGCGCAGAATGCTCTTCACGGCTTCCCCCGCTTCGTCGGCGTCGTAGCACAGCGGGAAGTAGTTTCTGTCGGACGAACTCTTCGAAGCAATCCCGCCGTCCGACTGTACGACTGTGACCGGAATCGAAACAGCTCCGCTCTCTGATCTCTGAGACGATGCCAAGTTGGTTGAATTCCGAGCGTCACTCGCGGTGTTACCGTCGCGCACGGAAGTGGACGACTGCACTACAACCGGAATAACTCGACCTCTTGCACTACGCGGCTTTCTCGTCGGCGCTTCGCAACTCTCAACCGCCGTCTGCTCGTGGGAAATCGGAATAACCCGAACTTTACGGTCATCGTTCGTTTCTGACACGGAAACTATCTTCACGTCTCGGCTGCTGCTGTCTGACGGTCTGCCAACCTCGGAGGTTTGTTTAGCGCCCGATGTACTGGAAATGGAAACAGGGTTTAGTTCGGTCAGGAATCCTGCTGGCAACCGCACGGAATGGGATGAACGTTTTGAAAGAGGTAAAGTTCTGCGCTTAGAATCCGGCGCCGGTTTGCTCTCGCGTTCTTCAACAAGACTGTCACTGTTCGACTTTGTGACAGCCGCTTTAACGTGCCTATCTGTAGCGGTGGCAGCAAAACTGCCTCCACTGGACCCGGAATCCGTGTTAGATGCTTTGCTGCCAGTCGACGACTGGCTGGTAATCACTTTTATCGGGACCACTCTTGATGTGGACTGCGGCTGACGTGATTCGCCAGGCGTCTTGTAAACTTTACCCGCATCCAACGAACCTCGCCCAGTATCTGAGTGAAACCCCCCCAGTCTCGAAACATGAGGGTCGGACAAAGACTGCGACATGCTCGAAAACAGCGACGGCCGAAAGCCGAAACTGCGATCGAACAGCCCGGTCTCAAAACCGGGCGGGAGTCGATGTTCGGCCGAAGATCCCGAGTTCATCCGATCGTCAATCACTTCAGCCGAGTCAAGACTGTCGGAAGAGCCGGAGATTGATCCGAGCGGCGTAGGTTCCCACTCGAAGACTCGGCTGAGACGTTTGTTGCGGAACCCGGGCATGTTCAACGGGCTTGTTTCGCCACTCGTGCTGTTCCGAGAAGGAAAGCGCATCTGCACGCCTCGTCCTTCCACCGGAGTTGAGGACGCGGATACGTCAGACTGGGTCCTCGTCAGCGGAGTACCGCTGCTGCTTCCGAGGCTTCCAGTGCGTGCCATTGCCGACGTAAACCATTCGTTTAAGACTTCCTCGAGTGACGGGAAATCCGGCATGACCCAACTGGACCTCGAGGAGTTCCGGTTAGATTCTACCCAGCTGGACCGCGAGTCGCGACCGGATTCCATCGCAGCCATCGGCGGCGCCGGGTGAGAAAGGGCTCTGAAGTAGTCGGACTGCTGCGGGTCCAACTGACTGATGCGCATTGCTTCCTTAAAGCTCTGCGCTCGCACGACCGGAACTATCTGGACGCCCTGCGATCTGCTGTCCGTCTCCGCATCCAGCTGGCCCACATCATCGGCAACGCTCGAAATTCCGAGTCTCGCATCGGCATCCTCGCTGTCCGTCGTGAGATTTTCATTGACGTCTCCATTTCCGTTCACGCTGGCGTCGTCGCCGTATATCTTATCGGAGCCGGACGCGACGGCGACGTTATCATCGCGGACGTCGTCCAGGCTGAGACTCCGACGACTTTTCGAAGTTGCCGACCTCTCGGTCGATCGGTCGCGCCGATACAGCGACGCTTCAACGTCCGACTCGCACGGACCGAGATTCTGCGAATCGTTCGACGAGATGGAACGTCGGTTTGACGCAGAGTTGTCGTGTTCATTCTCTGATCTGAGCTCGGCATCTTCTATGCCACTTGAGTTCGGTATCTACATGCAACCAAGAAAATCCATCAACTTTGACACCATTACTGTCAGTTATTACACGTTATGTAGAGGCAGAGATTGCTGTGTAATGCGCCCTGTGGGCTAGACTAATTAATGCACTGAATTATCGGCTACGGCATCTACTGGCCAACGAGACACTTTGGGCAATCTTGTTAACTTATTTATTATTAACTTAACAAAGGAGTGAAAGAGCTGGAATAGACACGGAACAAAGAAATTACATCACTGTCAGTCACCCTATGTATTATTATCAATATGAAAGGCATGGCAACCACACATACCTCTTCACTATGCCCATTCGTTCTTGTTGGTTCCTTGCCAACGTCTTTGTTTTCTGAAAAAAAAAATTTAATCAGTCAAATTGATCGGTTACAACAGACAATTCTTCTAAAATTCAACAAAAGTGTGAACAGACATAAAGAATGTAGCAATACTAATTACTGTTATTGGAGAACGTCGGTGTGATTACAAAGAGTTGATCTGTCCACAAAAAGACCTTTCATTCCAATCTCTTTCCTATACCACAATTTCATTATCTTATACAGTACTACACTGTGTCTCAAAAAACTGCACTCCTAAGGCAGGTTGGCATAATTCTGTTGTTTTCCAAATTACCAAAAAATCCGAAATACACGTTTTGTAGGGAATTTCATTCTGAATAAAAGCTGTGAGTTTTATTATGATGACGTCAGTATGACGTCATTTATAGGCAATAAATAAGGCGACATCGCCGCCGAATGCACTCCTTAATGAACAGCATGCGGTTATTCGTTGCCTGGTTGCCATGGAAACCTTGCAGCTGGTACTCGACCCGTACTAAATTTTTCGAGTTCAATCGATCCACAACTGAATGGCGGTGCCTTGTGTGAAAAATCATTGTTGGCGAACTTATTTTGATGAATTTATGCCGACCTGCCTTAGGGGTGCAGGTTTTTTTGAGACACAGTGTAGATAAGAGATGTGAAAACCCACACCACACGCCCAGAGATTTTGTTTAGAGCGACTAACTCTGGAAAACTAGACTCATTACAAAAAAACCACACAGTATGAAACGTTTACCACATAATCAGGCACAGTCTGTAGGGGTCGGTATTTTGGACAAGCATTAAATAGCCTGCCACCTCTGTGCCTGAGAGTCCAGCTTTTAACCCTAACCCTACTGACCTTACCTTACTAACCTGAACCCTATTTGAATGTTTGGCCAAAAATTTCAATCATGTGCAGGCAATATGATGACTACAGGAGCATTTATATCACACAGTCATCTCGTCTCACCTGACCTCATTTCATCTCAACTGAGTGCACTGTGACGCGACCCAGTTCACCGTGGCTGTGACCGATCAGACAGCACTGTACGACCTGCTACATTCTGACTGGTTGCTCACAGCCACGGTGAACTCGGTTGCTTAAAAGCGCACTTAGTCACTTCAGATGCAATAAAATCAGATAAGATTATTATTATTATTATTATTTTTTATACCCTGGTACTTTATTCGCAGGGTGTGAGACATTAAGCAAAGTATTATTATTATTATTAACGATGAATTGTAAGTTATATCGCAAAAAGCCACAAAACGTGTCCATGCTTGAAGCTCAGATGGTAGAGCAGAAAAGTGTTGAGTTCACGACAGACGGTGATGAGAGATGTTGAAACAATGAGATTGAGTGATATGCCTTCCAAGACAAATTAATCTCATTACTGCATCACATACTACGTTGATGACCAGTGACTGTTACATACTTATAGCGCCAGTCGAGCGTCGTCGTGCCCGCCGTGCCATACTTTTTGAAGGCAGTTTCTGAAAGCCGTCGCCTTGCCTCTCAGCGTGCAGGCTCTTCTGATTTTCTAAACCCACAACGCATCGTAAATTGCAGACTTCACCCCCAGTTCACAACCTACAATTAGTACCTGATGGTCTTTATCATTGAGCAAAATTTGGTTGAAATCAATTCAGTAGTTTTGTCCGCTATGCTCTTGCTTAGGAATAGACATGACGAACCTTCCATTATGTAAAATACGGCGTAATCCATAAAATCCGAAGCACACAACATATCAAAACGTTATCTGACGAGGAATGAGCCACAGTCGCAGTCAATATGTACACAAAATTTGATAGTTCAGCCACATGGTTTTTGAGATATGTGCACAGACGGACAGAGAGATTCATAGAATGCTCATCACAATGAGTTGCACACCTTCTGCAGTGAAGTAACTAAGAGTATGATCATGTTATTACAGAAATGACAACACAGACATGTTAGCAATGTGAAAAAGGACAGTGCAAAAAATACGTAATCGCGGTTTTGCTTTAAATGGTTTTCGTTTCTCAACGTTCTTCAGGTTTGGCAGGCTTAAAAAAAACACATCTATGGTGATAATTAACGACCAGTTTTTGGTGCAGACAAACACACAGATAGGCAAAAACACTTTTTGAAACTACGTGACGTTGCCTTTTGACAATTTAATCTCAGGGTTAGTGCACTGCCATTGCTTGCCATCGACTATTACTAACAAGATTGCTGTTGATAGTTCTAGGTTTGGTTTTTCATTTTAGAGCACAGACAGACAGACAGACAGACAGACAGAAGCAACTCATCACAGGACTAATGCCTTGGCTACTGCCGGCATTGTCATCTGTGCATCATCTGTTACTTACTTAATGCTGGAGATACAGCGTTGCTGTCGTTGGCGTGTGCTGCAGACGCACGTTCAGGTACGCGGAGGACGCCGTCGTTCCTCGTTCCAAGCACCAGCTCCTTGGCGCGGTCAGGTATCAGCCTCCCGCAACTCTCAATCATCAGCCGCTTTATCTCCTGACACCAGACCCGCTTCTGCTCCATCGACTTTGCCTTCAAACAGACGAGCAGTGATAGCGCCTTTACAAATCTCATCCAAACTAGACAAACTGTCCTCAATCGAGGACTGAGGTCGGACTGACTGCATTACGACATCCACATGAAATGGACTCTTGAAGTGCAGCCGACCTACTGACAACTAAAGCTGATCTACCTCTTACGCGCGACACGTTGAACGCCCCCTGATTATTGACAGACAGACAATTCCAATGGACTGGTAATGGTCATTCGCAATTACCACTGGCTGAACTCGGCAAGCCGAGTCCTAATATCAACCTGCTCCGCACCACTGGTTCAAACGACATGAGCAATTTTTCACTGTTTGACCTTGACCTTTGACCTACGACCTTGACATACAATCCCAGGCTAGCCAAGGTCAGTCAAGGTTGACCCTCATGCCAAAAATCAAGGTCAAAGGTCAAACGGTTCAAACAGGAGAGCGTCCACAGACAAACGGACGGACACATGGACGCTACCTAACGTATTATCTCCCCTGCTACGCGGTCGATAATAAAGATGTACTATTATATCCATCAGTCAATATTATTCAACCATACAGAACCATATGTGCAATAACCCAGCACCGACCTACTGTGAGTTTGAACTAATCTTAATCCAAACCATTGACATTGTAGACTGATTACCTTAAATATCCATCTCCAATGGGCTAGCATCATGATCCATACTAATGCAACCTATCAAAGTCAAAGGTCTATCGGTTCAAAAGTCAGAGTGGAAACAAATGACAGAAACAGCCGACTGCTCTACCGTACTGGCTAACGTGGTCGATAAAGTAGACTATTGGTACGATTACCACTCATATAACTGCAAAGTTATATTTTTTTATTTTTTGGCCATATAAATACCACAAAACTGGGACTTACTGTGTTTCATTATAAGGCAGTGTGGCCTGGCAATGTTATGCTTAGGATATTCAACGTATTATCTCAAGGTCATTGGTTCGACTCCCGGCCATGGATCTTTCAGGTAACAATTTTATGGAAGTTGTTTGTAGACACGCCCCTCTATCATCAAGCACTATAAATTGGTACCGGCCAATGGAGAGTGATGCACTGCAGCTGGGAAGGTAACAGTGGGCCCGGCTGCTAGTGTTGGACAGGTCGAGTGTGCGTGTCTGTGCCATGACTACTGTCACTCACGGGCTGTCTAACTAGAAATCAGAAATAGGCACAACATACTTAAAGACCATGGACTGCCTTAACTTTACCTCAACTCATTTTGAACAGCACAATGAAACAGAGTGAAAAAAAAGCATTCAAACACGTGTCAATCGTCAGTGATACCTGGAGTGCATGTCGAATCTTTGGTGCATCAAACGGCAGAACGTGAAATTGCAGCGGTTCACGTGAAATGCTTTCAATTAGCATCAGATTTGACGTCTGCAAGCAATTGACGGCACGTAAATATGGCAGAATAATTTCAATTGTAACAGCAGTAAACAATCATAATACGCTCTCCTCAAACAATAACATCTGAGAAAGTGGCCCCCTCAAACATAACCTACTGCCTCCATGCTGGGGGGGAGTGGCTAGGGAACAGCCATTCATGTTTTTTGACCCACTTTTCATAAAATAGGTCATTTTGGAGATGGTATTCCCAGCCAATCTGGCTGTTAATGATGAAACTACATCTAGTGCAACAAAAACAACCATTCACCACGAACACAAAGATACTAGAGGACCGTTTATCGTGGCCTACCAGAAACTAACAGGGCGTGGCTGTTAGTTGTTTATTTTTCACGCTAGACCAGTCAGCTTTCAGTATATTAGTCACGTGACTACCATGTTTACATACCAAACACCTACCAGGTGGTCCTGGTAGACCACGAAAAACGGGCTTTAGAACACAAAATACGCACAACAAACTCAATCCTGGTTTGGTTGCTTCTTACGACCTCCAGCCGGGAAATGGCTCCCACATGTCAACAAGGGACATGGCAAGTATAAAGTTTATAAACTGAAATATGGAAATATGCAAACGAATCAAGCAAACGTTTACTAACTAAATAAAAGTATGTTAATTTACATAATGCGGCTACGTAGAATGGCTGAAATGCACCACGCAGCAGGTTACCTTGATGATGACTTTCACGTGCAGAAAGCCGTCTTTACGTTTCTTTGAGATGATGAAGGCCTTGCGAAACAGAAAGACATGACGCTCGCCCCACATACCAATGATACGGAATACGTCCTAGCAAGCAACAGTAATGCCGCATGTAAGTTTCTATTCAACATGCATTCTTTTCCATAACTAGTTCAGAATGACTGGAGCCGAACAATGAACCGTTGAAGAGCAGCTATGGACGACAACTTGACTAACATTATCAAGGACTCCAGGATAGACTATCCATCAATATTAACAATGGCATCTCAAATGGTTCAGCCATTTTTGCACAGTTCACAGCTGTGCCGTATAAACATATACACCATGCTATGTGCGACAGCTGCAGCAACAGGCTGCATCTACGCACAGCATGTGGTGCGACCCCTGAGAATCAACCTAGTCGGCCTGGTTACATACCGAGGTGGTACACCCGCCCAAACACACGTCACCCATCTCAGTATGAACCAGATTTAATGTAGAGTAACATCATTCATGTGACGAACGACACTACCGCTGTGCCAAACAGCCAACCAGGACTACAGTGGAACAGTCTACCGGCTAATCTGCAACAGATGACCAGCCACGGACAATTTATACGACATCTGACAGCACATTTATTTAGGGCTTAGAATCACGGTGCATCGTCACCCGGATTTTTCCGCGCTACAGAAACACACTCACTCACTTACTTACTTACTGACAGCGACACTCGCTCACCTCAAGTACGAGATCTCCAAACTCGACGACGTCGACGGGTCGATCGCCGGTCTGGGTGAGAATGTTGTACACTTCCTGTGCCCGCAGCCAGCGTTCGTGTTGACGCTTTATCTCGTTGATGCGCATCGCGACGTCAATCATCGTCTCCGAAGCACACTCAATCACGTCATGACCCTCGGCGTCCGCCGCGTGATAATTCTGAATGTTCTGCTTACACAACCGTGATCCCTCAATTTTTAGAAATTAAATTTATTTGTAACATAAATGTTTCACCTGCATGAGGCTATGCTAGCAGAGACATAAGCTATGGGCCTGTGTCGGTCTGCATCTTCCAAATGCCAGTATTTATTTATTTATTTATTTATTATATAATCGTACACAGGTTACAACGAAAATAAAAAGAAAGTAATACAATAAAACTAACGAACACGAGAAAAGGGTGTACAGGTCACGCTGGTTTGGCATTGACTTC
>Ga0209782_1002407_pt1 | contig 10416 bp, 4 predicted proteins | sample WorMetmaBAHAMAS1_FD_187390 | JGI IMG/M metagenome (GOLD analysis project Ga0209782, IMG submission 187390) | Marine gutless worms symbiont microbial communities from Max Planck institute for Marine Microbiology, Germany - Inanidrilus... | ecosystem: Host-associated > Annelida > Digestive system >...
TGTAAAAAAAAACAATTGAGAGTTCTAGCTTCAGCCATTCCTGAGATATGGATGGGGCACCAAAGATTTAAAACGTGTCACGTGATGCAATTATCCCCCTTTCGGGACGGTTTGTCGTCTGTCGGCTGGACACCAAATATGAAGTCTCTATGTTTACTCACTACGAAGATATGAAAGGCGACGAAAAATGGCGGTGGTTTGGGGGGTTAGGGATCACCCAAGGTCATAAGAAACCTCACCATTTGATAGAGCACATACGACTTCCTATACGACTTTAATAGAAACTATGAAACTAACCGACGAAGGCTGAGATCTGCTTCTACGACTCAGCTTAACATTCAGTCCATCCGCCTACCCACATTCGGTAGCCGCGCCTTTCCGGTTGCTGTGGCTAGCGTTTGGAACAGTCTGCCAGACGATGTGACGTCCGCACCCTCTCTGCCGACGTTCAGACGCCACTTAAAGAGATATTGGTTTTGTCGCTGCTACAACACTATCTGATCATGCTTTTCGCTACTCTGACTCTGTAGTGGTCCTTGCGGTGGCGTTTGCTGCTTAGGCCACTTTAAAAATACTTATGATGATGATGATATGTGTCTATCTTGTACCGTTTTCGAGTTATAGCCCTTTTTTCTGTCGAAAGTGACGAATTTTAAGCCACCCCACCTGCATTTGTCGCCCCCGTAGGGGGTTATCCCGTTCGAATTTCGCAGTGAACTTTGGTGTCAGAAAACTAGAGTCAAGGGGCTATTGTGTGGCGTTATTTGTGTGATCCTAAGTTTAGCCGTTTTGATACAATACAGGAGTGTGACAGACACACACACACAGACACATGACGACAGCATATACTGCGGTTAGCATAGCTGTCGCACGGTAAAATAGCTGAGGCAATCGAGAAGACGTTTTGGGTGGTAGGTACAGTGGACCAAAGGGTACAATGTATTAGATCCCAATACAGCATTTCGTAATTATGACAGATACAAAGAATACAATTGGATAATCCAGTCAAGTGAGCATCACGTGACTGCATTTCGACAAATCAATGGCACATACCAGAGAAGGGCATAGCACATCAATGATTCATGCAGCAAACAAAATTTAGCAACATAAGTGCAGGTATACATTTTCACTACATTTCAAGCTATGTGGAAGAAAACCTAGCAAATTTAAGTATTAATATGCTCTAGTAATTTTATCCTTTATTAAAAAATAAAACTAAAGCAGGAAATCAAAAATTTGTGACTTCCTACCAATAATGTACATTATTACAGAAACAGTAAGAAAAAAAAAACAAAATAATAATAATAATCCGGTAATAATAACAAAAGTTTGTTAAGGCATTCGTTTGTGCATTCAGTGCTATAACAGCTACCAGTCATGACTACAGATTATAGAATGCAGCATAAACAATAGAACAATAGGAAGTTACTCACATTTTTTGTACTGCAGAACATTAATCGTTCGGTGATATATTTCATAACACTGGTAACAGCTTGTTACTCTATGGCACACACATACAAAATTACACATGACTCCATTCAGTCAACTATCAGCATTCTCTACAGTGTAATTAAAACAGATAGTCCACAAATGCTCTGTCCATTCTTGACTCAACTGAGTCAATCACAAAATATTATCACATTAGAAAAGACTCAGTTCAAATGTCTGCACAGGCTCCAATTAGTTTGTTGGTTGGTTGTTGGAGTTTAATTACACTTTCACACAAAGATGGCGGCCACCTTGTAGATAAATATATATAGTGCCTTAGAGATTATTGCAGGAATATGGCAATTTTTCAACTTCTCAAGATGGCGGCACTTTTCCAAAATCAGGAATATTAATGCCCAGTCAGGTGCTTAGGGCTCAGATGCATTACTGTGCCAAATTTCATCAAAATTAGTCAAACTGTTGTGAAATATGGCAATTTTTAACCAACAAGTTTTTTATTTATACCCCTTTTTAAGCAACTCACCTACAGGTCAGACCATCTTGGACTTTCAAAATCATAACTTTTTAACATCAATAGGGTGTGCAGGGCTCAGAAGCATCACCAAGCCAAATTTTGTCAAAATGGGTCAAACAGTTGCGGAGATTTGACAATTTTTCGATTTTTTTAAAGATGGTGGCCATCCATCTTGGATTCGTGGGGTACATCTGTCAAAATTTGGTTGGAATCCATTCAATAGTTTTTATAATATGAAAGTTTCAATATTTTGCACGCTTGGCTGGGAAATGCCTACTCACACCCTCAAAATTGTTTTTTTGGGGGGGGATTTGATCCACTAAGTGGGGAGCAGTATCAACGCAATCCCCAAAATACACATCCTTGCATTTAAAAACATTGTATGAATGTATATAGATTGTCAAAATTGGTCCACTTGTGCGACCTGTGCGTGTCACTAAGAAACCAAAAAATAAAGGCAAAGAATCCAGACCACCCACGTCGTCGGATCGAGATACAGTTTTGCATGGTGGGTGGCCTTCAGCTGGTAGTTCTTAGTTTCAAATTTGATCAAAATTGGCTCAGTGGTTACAGAGATGTGAGGGGTGATAATCCTTACTGCATTACTTTGGCCAATGGCTCATACAGCTCCGTACCACCATACAAGCATAAAAATCAGCATTACAAAAAATAACACGTATATCTGCTAACACCAATGGACCACACGATGCTGTCTCACGCCAAATCAGCCATATTGTGGTGCATGCCATGCTTGTTATAACTTGAAAAGAAGCGTCACGAGTGATATTTAAAGCATACTGCTACACAGATCAAAAGCTGTCGGTTGTTAGCACATGTGTGCATAGTGACAATCAAACTCCACTTGGTCGATTTGTTAATGACATATAATATTAACAAATTTGCAACTAATTCACAATAAATCAAAACTGATGGAGCTTGAGCCTTAGTGTACAGCATAAATCACATCTAACGTGCAACAACAAAGACCAATCGTCAATGGCATTGTTGATCTCACTTAACAGCGTGCCATGGCAAAATATTTCTAAGTCCACAGTTCTGCATGCAAAAATGGGTTGTGTGAGCCCAATCATGCCCCTTTTGAAGATGATTTATCATCCCTTTGGCAAGACTTGATATACAAGCACAGTATGTGCCAATATAAAACAATCCCCTAGGAAAAATCCATTATTTCCGTAACTTTAATATATTTTGTCACGAAATTTAGACATTTTACTAAGGGGGATTCAAGTCATGTGTGCAGCACATTTCGTTACAATAGTTGGTTGTATTTAAAAATTACACCTATTTAAACTTACAAATATTTTTTTCTAAGTAAACAAAGTAATCAAAATGATATGCTGATACAAAATTAACAAAATGCCCCAGTTTGATATGCCAATGGATTATCATGCATGGTGTGCAATGCTAGAATGCTGTCAGAGATACACGCCAAAGCTGACCAACATTGTGGAGCTGAAGACTGTTTTGTTGATGATATGGAATGATTTGTAGCAAGGCAATCATATCATTTCACAACAGATTTCGATCGTGTATTACTGCAGCTGTTGGACGTTCTGAACACCGTTTAACTACTGTATGAACTACAGGCAGCTGACATTCATCACGGAAACCTCTGAACTGTTGGTCAAAAATTGTGCAAAATTTGATTTTCAATTCAAGAATATTCAATGCATAACTGCATGTTCACTTCAAAAATGGACCTTTAAAGTTTAAACTGCTAAATCTCTTGAACAATATCAGCTGTTACAATGAAAATTTCAGGATATGTCATGTGAATACTCACATATAAACTGTGAAAGTTTGGCTCAAATCGTGAATGAGGCCTAGATGTCAAAGCCTTCCGGATGGTCCTTGTCCAAAGCAGTGCAACGACGGCACAGTGAAATTAGGGCAAGGTGATTTATTCTTGCGTAAATCATGCAACGAAACGAGATTCTGTCAGTATCTAGACTCGCGGCCCGTGTCATCATCTTCCTCGTCTGCAGTTCCCTCCGACAGTTCGGCTCAGAGTGCCACGAAGAAACACAGCAAGTCTATGAAGAACCGATGTGCAGCTTCAGCATCTGCTACTACTAGTACAGCTAGTAGAGCTGGCTGTCTGATGCCTCCAGTATAATGGAATTTCAGTATCAGCTGTCTGTTACTGATACTCTGCTGCAGCAGCATCACGGCTGTCATGTTTTGGTGGGCGGCGATTTTAATGTTGATTTCTCGCGCAACTGGAACAATACTTTGGTACTGAATACATTTAGCCGATTTGATACAATACCAGAGTGTGACAGACTGCAGATTTGTTTCCAGTTAGTCATAATGAATGCAGTAAAATGGATTATACACATTATTTTTGTATGAAACACTTTACAGCTATAGACCATTTTTACCGCGCAACGCCATGCTAAGCGCGGTATATGCCGTCGTGTGTCTGTCTGTGTGTGTGTCTGTCACACTCTGGTATTGTATCAAATCGGCTAAATGTAGGATCACGCAAATAATGCCACACGATAGCTCCGGAACTCTAGTTTTCTGACACCAAAGCTCACGGCGAAATCCATATGGATGTGCCAATGAATTACCATGTATGACGTACTATGCTAAAACACTACCAATGACACACGCCAAAGCTGGCCAACGTAATGCTAAGATAAAAGACCATGTTGTCGACGTACAAAATGCTTTGCTTCACAAGTTCATTGATAAGGCAATTGTATCATTTTGCAACAGATTTTGATCGTGTGTTGCTGCAACTGGTGGGCACCGACATTTTGAGAACACTCTGTTTAAATACAGAGTGAGCTATAGGCATCTGACATTCGTGATTGAAACATTTGAACTGCTGATGAACAGCTGTAAATATTTGACTTGTTATTCATGCATATTCAATGTGCAACTGCATGTTCACTTAGAAAAGTGAATTTTAAAGTTTAAACCACTGTATCTGAGGAACTATGCCAGTTATTTCAATAAAATTCGCAGGATATCTTGTGTGAATACTCACATAAAAAGTCTGAAAGTTTGGCTCAAATCCATACTACCATGACTGAAATACAGTATTTTTTCCAGGGGATTGTTTTTTATTGGCGTGACCTGTAGAGACTTCATATTTGGTGTACAGGTTGATCGTAGCTAGTCCCAGCCGACTGATGACAAACCGTCCCTGAAAGGGGCGTGGTTACGTCACGTGAAACGTTTTAAATTTTGGATGCCACATCCATCTCAGGAATGGCTGAAGCTAGAGCTCTCAAACTTTGTATAAAGGGAGGCTAAATCAAGTCTGGCCAAAGTGATGACAAATCTCCCTAAAAGGGGCGTGGTTTTGCTCACGTGACCCATTTTTGTATGCGCAACTGTCGACTTAGAAAAAAATCTCGTCATGGCACGCTGTTATAGGTGGCATCAATAAGATCAACCACGGACTATTGCTTATCGCACCTATGGTGGTCGAGGCCACACTATGGCTTAGGCCTAAGTTCCATCGGTTCGATTTGTCACTGTATTTGTTGCAAAGTTGGCTGCATAACATATAGACAACAAATCGATTAAGTGGAGTTTGAGCATTATCGTTCAAATATGTGGTAACCACCGACATTTCTTGATCTGCATAGCAATTTGCTATTGACCGACGCTCATTGCCTGGTAATTATACTTGGCTGTGCAATATGATCAATTTTTACTGCGCGACGCTATGCTAAGCACAGTATATGCCATCGTTGTTGTGTCTGTCCGTATGTGTGTGTGTGTCTGTCACTCCGGTATAGTATCAAAATGACTAAACATAGGATCATGCAAATAATGCCACATGATAGGTACGGGACTCTAGTTTTCAAATGAGATGTTTTGTAGTTGCAGGCATTCTACTGAGTGTCGCGCGGTCCCTCTGCAATAGCAGAGCTTCTTGTCTTGCCTCTGACATTCTGTACAAGAGTTATTTGTGATGCATGATGTTGATACGAAACTCTTGCTTACTACACAGCAGGTGGCGGTTCTGTGTTCTGCATGCTACTTGATGCATCAAAAGTGTTTGATTGTGTTAATTACTGTAAGCTGTTTTCTAAGTTGATGAGTTGCAGTATTCCTCCTGCATATCTGCGCCAGCTCTTAAATATGTACACTAACAGCGTTGCTCGAGTGTCCTGGAATGGAGTATTCAGTCAGTCTTTTAAGGTTGAGAATGGTGTGAGGCAGTGAGGAATAGTTAGTCCTGTACTCTTCTGTGTGTACTTGATAATTCTGCTGTTGGTTGTTACATTCGTAATGTATTTGTTGGTGCTTTGGCATATGCTGATGATGTTGCACTCCTTGCTCGGACTGCTAATGCTATGCGTAAGATGCTAAGAATCTGTGAGTTACGGTTCAGAGTATTTAATGCATTAAAGTTTGTATGGTAGTTTTTTTTACCAGGCATGCACAATCACCTAATAGTGCTATGTAGTTTTATATTGATGGCAAAGAGATTTCATTTGTTACTCATTACACTTACTTAGGTCATGTGATCTCAGTGAATATGAATGACAGACATGATATTATGAGCAAGAGGAATTCAGAATGTGGAAAGTTATTTTTTGAAGTGTGATCCTTTGTCAAGTTGAGGCTGTTGCGTAACTGCTGCTGTGATTTTTATGGCAGTTCTTTGTGGGATTTGTCACATTCTAGTATTGTGGAATTTGGTACAGCTTGGCGTAAAGGTTTGAGACGGCTCTTGGGTTTACCATATAAGACGCATAATGTTATGCAGGCACCTTTGTGTAGTATGCTGCCTTAATGTGTCGCTGTGCCAAGTTTATGAATAATTGTTTAATTAGCTGTAATGATGTGGTTAGTTTTGTTGCAAGACACGGAATATTTTTTTCAACGAATGTTCCCTCCCATTGGTCGTAATGCTCAGAGATGCTGTGAGACTGTTGGTCTTTCATTGTCTAACTTGCATGCGTTTAACAAGAAGTTAGTTTTTTAGGTTGTGTATAGTTCTCTGCTGGACTGGGTTATGCCTGCTGTGAGCGCTGTACTGGAGCTCATTCAGATTCATTGGAATCTAAGTCATTGCAGCTGTTGAGCTCGGATGAGTTGGATTTTATTATTTATTATATATGTACTGGTTAGGCTTATTGTTTTTACTTTCTTTACTGTGCACTGAGCTGAATTTTGTTAGTGATAGTGTGAGTACTGTTTACCTGTAGGGTTTTTATTTTTATATAGTGTACTACTGTACAATTTTAATAATAATAATAATAATTAGTTTCTGTAATAATACCAATAATACTCTGATTGTGAACAGTGTCAAAGAACTCCTTAACAGAGCTCACCATGAAGTACTTTTCACAAATATCTTAAAAACTGGGACATTCCACTAAAATGTGCTTTATTGTTAGTGGTAGCCCACAGGTCTCACATAGTGGCACATCATCATTAGAGAGTAAATAAAAATGTGTTAAGCTAGAATGACCAACTGGAAGTCTACCAATAACAACAGAATCACAATGATAGATACTTTTACTACATGTATCAGAGCCAACAGTGTGATAAATTGAATGAAGCTTATTATTCTCACAACAGTTCCATATATATCTTGCCACTCGTCGAGACAAAACTTTGACATACGAGATATAAGTCAACATCCTGGAAATTTCAGGTTTGTAATAGATGAGGACAACTGCTGAATCAACTTGGTCATCAATCCTAGAATCATCGGTGCAAAAATGGGAATAACCCCTATATTGATTGCATATCTCAAAGAACCTGTTCTTATAGATCTCTGGTGCAGTGTCCTCTTGCAAAAGTGATGTAAACTGATTTAATAATTGGTCATTTCAGGAGCCATATAGGCATGGCTGGGATTGCATATTGTAAATGTTCTTCTTTTTGAAACCAACAGTATGCAGATCAATGCCCTGCTGTGACATCACAGCAGGGCATTATTGTAGCCAGTTAATGGCCACTGCCCACACTAGCTGTTACTGGCCAGCAGCTGACCATGGGCAGCTGGGCATTGTCAAAGTTACAGACCTAAGTTCTAGGCGGTTGGCCACACCCACTGTTCTGTAAATTGGATTAAAACTCGATGAGGAAAGTTTCAAACAGTACTGTATTGGTAACATTCTACGTAGAATGTAAAGAGGACATTCATGCGCTAGGATACATAGACTTGATACAGGAAAAGTTTGACATGCACCGACACATAATAGTTTGTATAGCATGATTTTGGACAGGGTTCAATATTCGTAAGTAAGACACACTTGTGGATCCATATACAATGCAGCCATAGTCCAGCTTAGATCTGATTAAAGATCTGTAGAGGTGTATAAGAGTGTACTGATCTGCATCCCATGAGGTGTGAGCAACAACACATAACGTGTTGAGAGCTTTGGTACATTTGTTAATCAAATAATGCAAATAAGGTAAAAAATCGAGAGTTTTTGATCAAAGATTTGGCTGAGGAACTTTACTTCCTCCACCACTGGGATACAGCGACCATTGAGGAAGAGCTGAGAACCAGGATGAAGTTTATGCAAGTGACAAAATTGTATGCATACAGTTTTGGAGGTGGAACATTTGAAACAATTGGTATCGGCCCAGTCCTGTAGTATATTTCAGCAGCGTCGTAGATGTCTCTTGATTATATGAATATGCTTGGAATGGTAGCAAATCAGAAAGTCATCGACATACAGACAGAATTCGACACCATGGCAGAGTGCTTTTACTATACAATTAATTTTCAAATAGAAAAGCGAACGACCCCCAAAATTAATTGGTTACCATAGCGACATCCCTTGAGCGACTACAGAATGAATGCTAGTTTCATGATCACACATACAGTCTACCAAAGCTGAAAACCAAATGTCCCTTCTACAAATACTGATATATTTAACATTTTCAGCAATTCAACTCACTGATCTATTGATTCTGCATACTGTTATTTTATTTCTGGTGCTTCTGGTCTATGACATTATTAATTACAACACAATATATGACATAATCACTTACATCTGTTTGTTTATTTATTTATGCAAAACTTGAAGTGATTTAGTTAAAGACTTTAGTCTTAACTCTAAGGGATTAGTGATAACTGCCTACGGAAATGCATTACGGTCGTTTGGTTAAAGACGAACTGTGCAGATTAAGTTTGGTCTGAGACTAAACTTTGGCCTCAAACTTTAGTCTAAGCAGAAATTTTGGTTTCAGACTTTAAGTCTGAGACGAAAGTTTAGTGTCACTTAACATTTTGCACTAATTAGGTCTTTGACCAGACTTTTGGTTTACAAAAAGCTCTGCAATTGCAGAGGGACGGCGCGACGCGCTTGTCAGTAGAAATTCTGCAACTACAAAACATCCTATTTGAAAATTAGAGACCGGGCCTATCGTGTGCCATTATTTACGGGATCCTACATTTAGCTGTTTTGATACAATACCGGAGTGTGAGAGATACACACACACACACACAGAGAGAGAGAGAGAGAGAGAGAGAGAAATGGACAGACACACAATGACAGCATATATCGCGCTTAGCATAGCGCGGTAAAAATCAACATATTGCACGGCACAAAGTATAATTACCAGGCAACGAGCGTCGGTTGATAGCAAATTGTTAGGCAGACCAAGAAACACGGTTATTATCACATATTGGAACGGTAATGCTCAAACTCCACTTAATCGATTCATTGTCTATATGTTATACAATAAGTTTGCAACAAACACGGTGACAAATTGAACCGATGAAGTTTAGGCCTAAGCCTTAGCATTGTTCACCTCAAGCGCCATACGTGCGATAAGCAGTAGTCCGTCGAGCGCGACATTGTTGATAGCAGCTTACCGAGTGGCGAGGAGAATTGTTTCTAAGTCCACAGTTGCGCATACAAAAATGGGTCACGTGAGAATAAAACACGCCCCTTTTAGGGGTGATTTGCCATCCCTTTAGCCAGACTTGACATAATCTCCCTTTGTACAAAGTTTGAGACCTCTAGCTTCAGCCATTCCAAAATTTAAAACGTGTCACGTGACGTCAGCACGCCCCTTTCAGGGATGGTTTTTTGTCTGTCGGCTGGGACTAGCATAGCGTCACACGATAAAAAAACTAAAGTTTTAGTCTTTAGTTTTAGCGAAAGATAAAGTGACCCATTGTCTCCATTTGTCAATCATCACATTGAGAACTGTAAGTGTATGCCAGAGGCCAGATCACACTGCAGTCAGCCACTGCTGCAGTTGTTCTTTCACGCGTTAAAAAAATTATTCAACGTGGTCTATGCTATTGTTGCAATTCTATCACATGCCTGTCTTTATAAGGCAACATTTTTTAGCTTTATAACAAGCTTGGTTGCTCTTTTAAACATTTTTTAAAGCTCTTTTATTTCTCCTAGCTTGAATGGGCACCATACTAATTTTGCATATTCCAGATAAGGGCAGATTATTGATTTATAAAACAGTATGAAACTGATCTCAAC
>Ga0209782_1002408_pt1 | contig 10414 bp, 6 predicted proteins | sample WorMetmaBAHAMAS1_FD_187390 | JGI IMG/M metagenome (GOLD analysis project Ga0209782, IMG submission 187390) | Marine gutless worms symbiont microbial communities from Max Planck institute for Marine Microbiology, Germany - Inanidrilus... | ecosystem: Host-associated > Annelida > Digestive system >...
CTTGTAGACTATTGTGGGTGATAATGGAGAGACGACAGATGCGACAGCATCACGGCACCCTGACGTTCAACGTGCACATCTCGTTGACGTCTGGGCTCAAAAACGATCTATGCTGGCAATGGCGGAAGGTGGCCACGATCCAGAGTTCGATCTTCCAAGGTCGGAGGACGAGGCGACGCCTGAGTTCGCGAGTCTCCACGACCTAAAGCACCACCTGCCGTCGACATCTCCTCGGTCTGATGACCCATGGAGCGTCCCAACGGAGCAACAGCAGCAGCAGCAACTGAAAAAGCCCCATAAACGCGGTGTTCGGGCAGGAAGGAAGGTTTGCGCAGACAGAGAGAGGAGGGAGCACGAAAAGGCTCAGCGCCAGGAGCAGCGACGTCTTCGAGGTCGCGAGAGTGTCTGACGATGTACGACAGCAGGACGCGGTCGATCCCGTCAGCATACAGTTTCTCGAGGCGGAGGTGGACGTCTCCAACGTCGAGGCGGCAAGACATTACTTGTTTACGCCTTCACGTACTCGACAAGGCTACGAGAATATCAAATACGCCAAAGCGCGAGTGACGTTGGAACAGCAGGCACGGGTGTACGAACCGATTGGAAAGATGGAGATGACGCGAGAGGTGCGACACTTCCCATCGATTGGAGCCACCAATGGCCGACTGCTGTTGCGCATGGGCTACATCTACCAAGAGCCTCCTCCGTCATCCTCTTTCCAGTCGGCGCTGCCCGGAGTTGGACGAGGTGCCAAGCCTCAGCCTCAGGCGCGTCTACTGCCTTCTCTTTCTGTTCGATGTCCGGTTCCACCGCACGCGCGTCTACTGCCTCCTCTTCCGGCTCCATATCCGGTTCCACCGCGTTTCACCAAGGACCGGTTGCCCACTGCCGTCGTCTTGCTGTCGAGGGTTCCACCCCCTCCCCCAGATCTGGACGACGATGATATTCTCGAGATGGAGCAGTTGGCGCTCGACGACAACGATGGTGACAATTATTGGTGGGACTGATTCAATCACGACGTACGTGCGGGACGAAGAAAACGGAGAGAATGGAAGCGCAAGCGACCAACAAGGGCGCTAGCACGTCACCTACGTGCGCTGGACCATCCGGCGACTGGGTGGCGGTGCTGTCTCCCGCAGATGACCCCGCGGACATCACCGACACAAGGACCTGCGGACAGAGGATTCCTCTTTCAAGACCAGAGATACAGGTGGGCTAAATGCGTACTTCTGATCGTGTGCTCGTGTGACTGACGGTGGACGGTAATGCTAATGTCACGTTGCACGAGTTACCGATCCACATTATAAAGGTCCGCTTCCAGTTGGACCGGTACGCATGCCTAACTGTTCCAGTTCCAGCTCCGCAATCCGTCAACATTCGCCAGGTGACCGCATGATACAGTCGCGCCGCTTCTAGACATCACGTCCGACTCTCACTCTACGCTACTCCGAGATCAAGGTCGTCGTGCTCGAACACCGCCCAACAACCGCCGCGTAACGCCGACACCACGCGACGTCGACACCGCGTCCGACACCGCACGCCGCGCCCGACATCGCGCGACGCCAACACACGCGTCCGACATCGCCGACATCGCGTCTGACACGCCGACGATCACGCGACACCGCTATGACCGTCGACCATGGCGACGCGGCCTCACACCAACGCCGCCGCCTCGCCGTGACGGTTCAAGGTCATCGCGCGACACGTGATGCCACCGCTCAACATCTACATCTGCTGTCTGCTGATAAAATCTGCTAAAAATCTGGTAAGTTTGCTGAAAAATCGATTATTTAGTAATTAATAGCCTGCTGCATGCTATATGTGTGCATGATAATAATGTCGTGATCACACTGAGTATAAATTGCCGTGATGACTGTTCGTCTGATCGATCTCTCCTCCCACGTATTAGCAATGTAAAGTAAAGTAAACGCGTATAGCAGTTCGCAAACGCGTCGCTGCTGCGGGAACTCACGTGCCATATGGGATCACACAGTGTTACCTGCCACCCGGCAGAGGTGACATTCCCACCTTTACCCCAGCCGGTTAAGGCTGGTACTCGATTTAGCGACCCCAGAGGGATGCAAGGCTGAGTTGACCTAGTTGGCTTGTTACATACTGAGGTAATCAATGCAGAAATGAACTGATAACCTGTAGTCTGTAAAGAACTGGACTCGTCTTGTAAAGTAGCATTCTGCATTTAAGAGTATGACATAGACTTTAGTCGTCATTCTGAGGCCTTGGCTTAAAACTTCGTTCGATAGGTCACAAAATAGGCTTCATTTTTATCCCAAATTTTAGCTGTATTTACAGTCGTGGCGGACTTTAGACGACTGTCTAGTTTGCGTTGTAATTGCCAAGCCGAGCAATCAACTCACTCAACTTTTGAGTATGGTTAACGTGTATACTTGAGTATGGACATGTTTGTCTATAGCTGTTGACTGTTGCTAAGAAAAACAAGCCACAAACTTCCCTATCTATCCACGGAAGGGAACCTACACATGGCACATACATTGCCAGTATGGAGCGCACGTAGGCACAGACAGTCAATGTACTGTATAGTGTTGTACACGCATATATATGTATATACACGCATACACGCGTATGGCGAGGCTCTATCTAGAGTTACAGCGACCGTTGCCATCGCTGAGGTCATCAAGGTCACAGCGCTGCGCCGCAGCTGCATATAGTGTGACATCGCATGCCGCGAGCAAGGCCACACACAGTTGTACCGGCACCTGCACTACACTGCACTGCACGCCGACACCGGCCGCCGGCACGATAGTCGATAATGACTGACCTACATTCGAGCCGCCACACACACACACACACACACGGCCCGGCCCTGGAGGACCGTCGGCCCGAGCGCGCACTACGCCGCGTAGCTGCGCACACACCACTGACATGTATAGTTGACACGCACAGCTGACTGCACAGCTGATAGCTCGAGTAGTTCATGGTACTATCAGATTAGTACTAGAGTGTATACACATACACGCTTCTTATGCGTATCTTTCATTGACGTACACGCGTTTCACACATATATACTCTTATTGTTGTATGATGCGACATTTACACATATACTCTATCGTCGCATGAGTCGACATTTGTGCATGATTTTATTTCATGTCAGTACTATTTTACCTTAGTAGTGTGTATCTCTTCCTCACTAGAGAGGGGAGAGTAGCAGTGAGCTGCCACGACATGCAGCATGTCACTTGAGTATCATTTGAGTTTTAATTGAGTATTAATTGAGTACCAGCATGAGTACCTCATGCAGTTTATTGTTCATTTATACTTAGTATCTTAGTATTTTGTGAAAGCTTGGCTTTAACTTGCGAATTTTCCAGACAGAAAATATAGAATCAAGGTCAGACAAGGTCGACTTGCCGATCCAGTCCCAGACGCCCGGCTTGCCGTGAAGTGAAATTAGCGTCACATCTTCATACCTGAAGCCTTCCCTTGAAGGGGGGATAGTGTGCCGGCTGGATTCCTCCATCCGCCACACGGGCGTGGCCCGTCTGGAATGTCGCAGGCCTCGTCAGCGTTGGCATCCACGGCTAGCCGCCCGTCTGGCTGGTAGGTCGGATCGACCTCGTACATAAGGGCCTGCACAGCCGTGTGCAGGGCCGTCATCCCGTCGAGTCATCGTGGAACGTCGGTCCGTTGCGAGTAGCAATTGTGTAGATTATGACTGAGAGTATCAGTCGTCTGGTGATTTGTGATTTGGTGATTTGCTATGAGATAGAATAAAGGAGACATTACACGAGTCTGATAGAGACAGGCTTGTTATTCCGATGGCACAGACACTAGCTCTGTAGCACCATCACAGATCCTTCACTATTAATGCGCCTATCCGCAAGGCTATGGTGCATTTCGTTTCAGAACACGAGAGCAAAGATTTTTTGTCAATTTTGACGTCTGCAAAAATATCCCAAAATTAATTGGTTACCATAGCAACGTCCCTTGGACAAGTGTGAACCTTATGACAGTTTTGTAATCCGAATACATACATCTACCAAAGCTGTAACGTTGGTGTAGATCGTTCAGTAGTTGTTGAGATATTCAGTGAGATAGGCCACTTTTTGCGGGATCGTTTCAAAAGTACAAAATTCTCACACCTCAATCTCTGGCGTTACCAGACCAAACTTCACCATATTTGTACATGATGTAGTGGGATCATTTACGCTATAAAGCTGCTTATCCATATTGCGATATTCGACTCCGTTTTTAAATTCCGCAGTGCTCAATGAAGGTCATTTCGCCAATTTTGCCCAAAAATTGGTTGCCATGATAATGTCCCTTGAGGAATCGGAAAAACTGGTCCAGATTGACAACATTCACGCGAATATCTTCCATTTGGTGAAAAAATCGTGAAAATCGGTCCAGTAGATCCTGAGATAGCTTTGCTCAATTAAAAAAACTAGAAATGCATGGCAAAGCCGAACAAATAGCCCGCTCAACACCACAGTGTCGCCCCCGAGCAAGTAGTAGCAAAACGAAACCGTGCTACCATCTAGCGAACGTGCAGAGAATGCACATAGTATCAGTTTGCTTCATAACGGCAAGATTATTTGGTTGCCATGGCAACGTCCATTGGAAAATAAGGTACAGATCCATCATCTGCACGTAAAGCACTTTCATGTGGTGATAAGATTGCGAAAATCGATTCAGTATATCCAGAGATATTTAACAAAATATGCTGAAACACGACGTGAACATGCAACGCAATTTCCATCTGTTAGCCTGTTCTCCACCGTAACTACTGGACCGATCTTCACCAAAATTTCACACGATATAGTGGCATGAGCGCATTATTAAATAGTCCATATACAAGGCGTTAGTGCATTCCGTTTCAGAACGCCAGTGCAACGAGTGAAGGTGGTCGATTTTAACGTTGCCAAAATGCTCCACAATTAATTGGTTACCATAGCAACGTCCCTTGGGCTACCACAAAACTTATGAGAGTTTTGTAATCCCCATTCATGTAACAACTTATGCTGAAAGGCTGACGAAGATCGGTCTAGTAGTTGCTGATGAATGGACGACGATCGTAAGCCGAGTCGCAGCGCAATTTCCATCGATAGGCCTGTTCTCCGCCGAAACTATTGGACCAATGTACAGCAAAATTTCACGATATAATGGCATTAGTCGCACTATTAAATCATGCATATACACGGTGTTATCCCATTCCGTTTCTGAATGCCAGAGTGACAAAAGTGAGTAGTTTGCCATTAAAATCTGTTATTGGCAACTTCATTGAGATATCGAAAAAAGAGGTCCAGCTCGATCATCTGCACCCAAAACGCTTTCATTCGCTAAAAAGAGTGCAAAAATCGTTCCAGTGGATCCTGAGATTATTTGTCTACAAGAAATCATTAAAGATAAAAGAAAGAAATTAATGCAAGCAAAATATATAGCTCGGTCGGCAACTTAGCTGAGCGGGCTAAACTATATATCCTTACCTCGTGAAATAGGTAATCCAATCTGTTAGCTGCCAGTTCAACTCATGTTAACGGGAAATCACGTACGCCAGTAGCATTTGCAATGCTTCTTTTCACGTTGTATAGTCCACGTTGCCACGAACCGGCGAGACATCGCCTCAGGTGTGCATGTGCAGCATGCGCATGCACACCTGAAGCAATACGCCGGTCGTCGTCACGTGACGTCTGTCCGAAGGCCACACCTGTGGATAACGCAGACGACTGCCTGGCAACGCCACAGACAGCCAATGCTGCCGTGAACACGTGTGTATTGTCTCCAAAGTGAGATTAACGTACTTACAGAACAGTGGCAACGTCGACTAGGCCTATTCAACGTGAAAAGAAGCATTGCAAATGTTAGGCCTACTTGCGTACGGTAGTTGGCAGCTGACCTATTGGATTACCAGTTGGACGAGGTAAGAATAATTATTTTTTATCACGTGACGCTATGCTAGTGCAGTATAGCTTAAATTCCACGGGACCCGTTTCCTCGTAGCATCCTCCTTCGACACGTCCGATTTCCTCATGACTTTTTAGGGACATCCTTGCGAGGAAGTCACGATGATGATGCCGGAAACGCAGTGAGTATGAAAAAAACTGCTTCCGTGGAATTTAAGCTTATTTGCTGTCGTCGTGTGTACGTCTGAGTGTACGTCTGTCTATCTGTCTGTCAGCGTCGCAATTGCTATACGTATCATGCAAGGGCACAGAGTGAGAATTCGTGACGAAAAAGTGCAAATTTAGCTACCTTTGGCAGCTGTTGGCACCCTAAAATTTGGCTTTGGCGACTTGCTACTTTTTGGGCTACTTTTTAAAATACTGATGGCTACTTTGGGCAAGTTTAGTGTACATTTTGTCGTCAGTAAACTGTTGATTTTGGCCAACTTTTCGGGTACAAATTTAACGAATTTTCTCATTAAAATTTCTTGGCACTGTAAAAAATGTGTAAAAATTTGTGAATTTCTTACATTTTTAAAATTTATAACATTCTAATTCTCAATGTATATCGTTTTGCCGTCATCTGGAAGTTACCTTTTTAGGCCTACTTTTATAGTGTCATTTGCAGGACAGTGGCCGTGGTTTTCAAGCATTGGGTAGTGTCCAGCATGCTGTCCATGCCTAGTGAACCGTGCAGCTGCTGGCCAGTGGCAGCTAGCGTGGGCAGTGGTCATTAACTGGCTATAACAATGCCCTGGGCATTGTCACAGATTACAGACCTAAGTTCTAGGCGGTTGGCCACACCCACTGTTCTGTAAGTATGTTAAACACAGTTTGCATAGTATGATCCAGCCAGTTTACTGTACAGTGGTCTATCTGACGTCCGTCTGGCCATCGTCTAAGTTTCTCACAGGTCGCAGCCCTCGGAGAAGTGACTATACGCCGGTTGGTGTATAGCTGGCTGGCGTCTAGTCGCTTCTCCTCAGTCTTACGACCTGTGAGAAACGATGGCCATACGTAGGGCCTACTTTACAGATAGCCCACTGTACATTAACTGGCTATATCATGCTATCCAAATTGTGTTTAACCTTTACTTAGCATATAACCCAGTATTCCGTGTCTACTCTACGGCGCTGCGCTACACTGTCTATTTATGACACACTGTTGGTGTATGGCAGTGGCGTAACTAGGGTTTTCGGCACCCCAGAGACAGAAGCATTTATGTCCTCCCCCCCCCCCGAAAGTAGACACACATCAGTCTGACGCTTACAGTCTGATTGTCGTTAAATATATCGCCATGGTTGTGCGTGGAATCCTACGATTTTTCTTTAAGTTTTACGTTAATCAGTCTCACACATTTTCTAGTATCATTGAGCTTAGCTTTTTTCTGCAATTTGCAAAGTGACAAAGTGACCAGACCACCAGGGATTGGGTGAGAGCCTCATCGCATGCCTCCATATAAAGCAAACTGCGTAAAAATCGGTTCTACCGTTTAGTCTCGGGGCACGAGCAAAATTTGGGGTCACAAAAAACCACGTGAGGGTGATATTTCACGCATACGCCGCCAGGCCCCTAATGGGGCGATTGCTTTGAGTTTTGGCATGTGGGGAGTTATTGCCGACGTAATTACCCACGCCAATTTTTTGTCAATAGGTTCAGGGGTTAGGGGGTTCTGACCCCCAAAATGTTGCTATCTCGATAGGATTGGCTGGTCGATCTTACAACAGTATGTAAGCACTGTCGTGCTACATTGTGATTTACATACTATGTACCACTGTTGCTAGGGCTAATAATATATTCTGCTATAGGGCTTTCAATCATGTGGCAATGGCTTAAATGTTCGGTTTTCGCACTGATTTGTGTATTACCTCAATAATGTGATGATACAAAAATGGCTACTTACGACGTCGATAAGCTGAGAAAGTTTAAGTCCCAGTCGAACATCGATGTGGTCGCTGGCATTTATCACTGGTCGGATTACTTTGTTATAGCCACTTTTGTGCAAAATGTCTTCATGGAGCTTCTTAGCTTTCTCGGAAGACGATCCTAAATGAAAAATTACGATAATAGGGAATAGAACGCAACAGGCCTTCATAGTATTAATTAGCAGACACAACCTGGTCAGACTAGCAAGCAACAAACAACATTCATGCACTGAGACAGCTGCTTGCCGATGCAATGCTAGCCGAGAACTGATGCTATTAATAATCTGGCTGAGTCGGTGCAATGGTGCGAGCTGTGAGCCAGCTGCGCCGCTTTTTCTCTGCTGTTAGTCCTGTGTATCTTCGCTGGCTGTACTACTCAGTGTAGGCGTACTGTTGCGCCATGTTCGCTGTGGCATCTTAACGCATTGTAAGTTATAACCTATGTTTTATGTGGACAGTTGACAATGACATTCTGCATCGGAATTATGTTACAATTAAGCTATATCTGCTAACACCGATGGACCGCACGACGCTGCCTCACGCAAAATCGACCATATCGCGCTGCACACTAAGTGTAATTACCAGGCAACGATCGTCGGCTGATGGCAAGTTCCTATACAAACCGACAGCTTACCGCTATTAGCACATTGTGCCCGGTGAGGTTGAAGCTCCACCTAGTCAATTTGTTGTCGATATATTATACAGCGATGTCTGCAACAGATCCACAACAAATCATACCGATGGAGCTTAAGCCTTAGTGTATAGCATCACTGGCGTATTGGTGTGAGACAGTGAGAAACAGAAGTCCGCCGTCGACGGCGTTACTGACCTCACTTAACGGCGTGCTGTGGCGAAATTTATCTATGTCCAATTTCTACATTTTGCGTCGCCTTTCGTGTCTTAAATAGTGGGTGAACGTAGAGACTTCAAATTTGGTACAAGTCTTGCCAAACGGATGATAAATCACCCCCAAAAGAGGCGTGGTTGGCGTTACGTGACCCATTTATAGTTGCTCAACTGTGCAGGGACTTGAAAAATTTCACAACGGCACGCCGTTAATTGAGGTCATCAGTGCGGTCGGCGGTCAACCTCTACGATGGTAGACTCGAATGCTACTTAGGAATCCGGATTTGGATACATAGTAGCGATGCGCCTATCGTGTAATTTTGTAAAAGTTTACACGAAATTTATAAACGTTTACCAAACGTTTACACGAATATGACGGAAATAATAAAACGCTGATGATTCTCACTTGGTTCTCAGTTACTATAACATGAACACAGTGTAGCACGGCAGTGCGTACACTGTTGTAAGATCGACCAGCAATCCTATGGAGATAGCAAAATTTTGGGGGTCAGAATCCGAAAACCCCTAAATCGATTGATAACAAAATTTGGCGTGGGTCATTACGTCGGCGATGACTCCCCGCATGCCAAAAGTCACAACGCACGCCGCCAATGCGGCGTTCGTTTTGAGTTTTGGCATGCGGGGAGTCATTGCCTTACGTGACATGCACGTGGTGGCGTATGTGTGAAATATCACCCTCGCGTGGTTTTTAGTTTTCCTATACTATCCTATCCTTTTTTGTGACCCCAAATTTTGCTTGCGTCCCGAGACTAAACCGTAGAACCGATTTTTACGAGGTCTACTTCATATGACGTCAGTTCTGGGTTATTGCATTCCTAGAGGGATAACAATTCAGAAACTTTCAATTTTCCCCTATCTTTAACCCCTTTTTAGGCCAAACGAGCAAAATATTCAAACTTTTGTATTATCCAAACGACTAATGCGATTGCAACCAAATTTTGCACAGTAATAAAGACCATGAAATTACCGTTGTGGGTCGTCGCAAAATTTGCCCCACAAATCCAAAATGGCGGACGGCCGCCATTTGAAAAACGTTAAATGCCATCTCTGCAGCCGTTCAACCGATTTTGATGAAATTTGGTGTGACGATGCCCCCTCAACCTGATGGGAAACCCAAAATTTCAAAATTTTGCATGATGGCACCAAGGATTAGGGACTGGGGACCCCCGGACCTAAATCCCCAGTTCCAACCTCGGCCAGAACTTGCGAACGCAACTCCATGGCGTTAGGCTAAGTCGCAATGTAATGCTAGTGTCCTAACTAAAAAGGCGAGAAGACTCATGCTAGTATATACTGTGAATTCAATCAAAGTCGCAACCACAATCGAGTAGGCCTATACTCAAACGTACTAGGCCTATAGCATGCAAAGAGATCGACGACTATTCGTGACAATGGGGGGAACCCCAAACACAATTAAACTTTTAGCAAACTAAAGCCCAACTCACTCCACACGGTCGATGTAGTGATGAACTGGTTGGCAGCTAGTGTAGGCACAGGGTCGGCAACGGCAGACGACATCGTCAGTGCGAGTAGCCGAAGACAGCTGTTGATAGTTGAATGTCGATGCTGGCCCGGGCCGGGACCCGTAGTAGGTGACGGTTGAATGGCCTGCTACGCTCCACTGAGGCTGACGACTATAGGATCACTATTATTATTATTATTATAAATGTATAGATTTAAGTGACACTGTCACGCAAGCGTTGC
>Ga0209782_1002409_pt1 | contig 10411 bp, 4 predicted proteins | sample WorMetmaBAHAMAS1_FD_187390 | JGI IMG/M metagenome (GOLD analysis project Ga0209782, IMG submission 187390) | Marine gutless worms symbiont microbial communities from Max Planck institute for Marine Microbiology, Germany - Inanidrilus... | ecosystem: Host-associated > Annelida > Digestive system >...
CTCGGTGGCGGCGGGCTGTGCGATCCAGCCTTGAGCTGATTCTAGTTAACTATTGTAATGGTTTTACATGAGTCCATATAAGAGGAACTGAGATGCTGCTGAAATGAAGATATTACCTGTTTGCGGTCTGTTAGAATACATTCCTTGTGGGCGTGGGACAGTTTGTCATCATCCATCCATACAGTCCAAATGGTAATTACCTTCCACTAAGAGAAGACAACTGTCTTACAGGATCAATGAATCAACTTAGCTCTCTTTCTACTATGTGAAAAGTGCATGTAACTCATTACTAGTAGGGTTCTTACATGCGAAATAAAAAATAAAACACAAGCAATAAAACACTAAACAACGTAACACCATGCCTATAGCTGCATGCATTTAATTATAATATACTACGGCTCTTATTGAACTCAGCATTTTATTTCACATGTAAAAAACACCTTGAAAGTTAACTTTCAGTTATGACAGAACGGCGTTGTGTTACATTTTTGTAACAAAAAATTTTTACAAAAATTGTCTGTTAAATAACTTCATTTGAAGTCAGATCAGTGATTGTTGTGCGCATGTTGCATGTAGTCTCCATTTCCTGGTGACGATGAGGAGGAAGTGTTTGACAGTATTGTCAACGAGGAAGTGCGATATCCTCGACATCTGAGTATCGAGGCCATGTCCATCATGAGACGCGTATGTCTTCTTAATGATTATTTCCTCTTCTGCCTGTCTTCCACAATTTACAGTCGAACCTCGTTATATCGAAGTCCAAGGGACCAGCAGTAAAAGCTCATTATGACGTCATCGCCAGTGACGGTCTCTAATAATTAGAGACCGTCACTGGCGATGACGTCATAATGCGCTTAATATAGCCGAGAAATTCGATATAGCCGTGTTCGATAAATCCGATGCATTTTCCCGCCTGTTACAATGGCTGGTGGCCGGGACCAAAGTGCGACCTCGATATAAGCGGAACTCGGACCCGAGTTCGATATAACGAGGTTTGACTGTACTATTCTTATTGTTGCCAGTTTGCACTGAAAGTTTGCATATTTATGGATACGTTACGCATAGTATTAGCAGCTTGACTGCTCTCACAACAATACTAGTTATCATGATATTGTATTGTAATATTATGTTAACCCAGCAGCTCAACAATGTGTGTAGTTATGTTGAAAATTCTATTAAATCCTAATCGACCTGATGACATTCATGTTCATAAACTCTGCTTTATTGCCTGGCACCCGGCAGTGATGAATTAGCGTTGCTGCATAGTTCGACTATGTTGAGAAATGACAAGTAGGTAATTGCATAGTACAATATGTGCAAATCTGTTGTCAGTTGCTGAAGAAAAACCCCGACAAACGACTGGGTTCTAGTGAGAGAGATGCTGAAGACATAAAACGGCAGGCTTTCTTTCGAGTAAGTGGTTTTACTTCATGCTAATATAGTTAACATACATGTGCACCACTGCAGCACTATCATTTGAAAGAACGGCATAGATTACAGTATTCAGTATAGCAGTAGGCTGTTAACTGCTGTTGAATATTGCACAGAGACATCAGTGCTGCTGAATTGGCTCAGGTAGGCGTTTGCCTTTAATAAAAAAGTCGTCACATACTGTCCAGAAATTCTCTTAGAGAGATCTTTGGAAAATGAAGCCTAAGCTAAGACAACAATACCCGTTTAATGGCCATTTGACCGGGACTACCCCGGCGAGCCGGTACCAGAAAGGTAAAACCAGTCTTGATTTACTGAAGCAAGAGACAGCGAGTACAATTGGCATCAGCTGGGCCTTATGCACGTCTGCATCTTGCCACAGACTGATAACCATGCCTACACCCCACCACTCAGTTTTCTTAGAGATCTGATGCCCTTCCTGCCACCGAACCAGCTGCATCAAAGCACTGAATGCACAAGGCTAAACTATGACGACTTCGTGAAAATAGCAATTAGCTGAGCAGAATTCACGAGCACTGGTAGCGAACATTGTGTAGTGTAGATGCTTTGTTCGCTAGATTTTGCTGTGTTCTGTTTCTTGACTGGGTGTGTGTGTGTGTGTGTGTGCGGTTGGTTTGGTAAACTGTTTGTGGACATGATGCGTGATTGCTGCGTTGTTCTGACAGACTTTGAATTGGAAGGACTTGATTGCTCGAAAATTCAAGCCGCTGTTTGTTCCGACCGTTGTAAGTAAAACTGATGAATATAGACGTGTGTATATTGCAAAGACGTTTCGTATTATTAAGTCGAAAACACACAAGTAATTAAGAATCTTAACGCAGTGCATCAGAAGCTGATGTGTCTGGTATTGTGTACATTGCAACCGCTGCAGTGTGTACAAATTTCATAGGTTTATACTGAAAGTAAAGACTACGACTGCTGATCATCCGCTGCTGGTGGAATTCAGCAAAGAGCAACTGTTGCTGACTAGCTGAAGGCAATAGACTCTTGCTCTACGTTACCAAGCTTTGATTGCTGTTGAGAGCTGTATTAATAGCACAGAGTTATTGTTGGAGTATGAGAAGGCATCTAGCCGTAATTGTTTTATGCTTCAGTAAGTCCCCTGAGTGCATTAGGCACAATTGTGCATTCAAGTGATTGGTACATCTAGAGTTGTAAAGCGTCACTTAGTGAGATGATGCAAGGTTGACTAGTTCCGCAAGGAAACAGTCTTTGAAAAGCGGCAAACCAAATGCTTAATTTTCCCCTTTGCGGCATTCAGAATGTTACAGGCAGTGAATGTTAAGTAGGCTGTCATCCATGTTATTTGGCATTTTTGTACATGCAGCGTAACGCGGAGGATGTGAGCAACTTTGATAGTGAATTTACCGTGGAGAAGCCGGTGTTGACGCCGCCTCGTGAGAGAAGACATATCTCAGCTACAGATCAGCTGCTCTTCAAAGACTTTGACTTTGTTGCCAGTTGGTGCTAGTAATTTGTATTTGCTTGATATTCAGCTCATAGTTCAATTTCACTTGTCAAATTTTCTCAAATGCAGCTGATTACTGTTGCAGCAACTTTTTATGACAGTTTTATATAGTGATACATAGCAGCATTTTCTGATATTACCAATATCTGTTCATTTTGATCTGCCATTTTCCGATGATTTTTACAGACATACTGCCAGTACTGATAAGTAATGACTAATGAGTGATAAGTGTTAGATATTACAAAAGTTAATAGCTTGAATTTTGTAACATTTATTTGTTTGATTTTCTCTCGTACATTGCAGATGTGAAGCATCTTTTTACAAACAAAAGGCCATAATTGATAAGTAGAAAAGTCAATTTTATGTTTGTGTATGATTATTTCACATTTTGTGCAGTTCTATCCTGTGCCAAGTGTGAGTGGATCATTTTGTACCGCGCAAGTAGGTCACTGTGTGACATTTAGTTAATAGCACATCGTGTCTGCGTCACACATTAATAGTCATTGTCATGTCATATTTCGTGTACAGTTGAATTGCTTGCTGCTTCTAGTTTCATTTGTACACAATGTTTCGTGGTTAAGACGTTGAGTACTGGTTAGTTGTTTGGCATATTCTAGTGTAGATGCTTGAACTGTTTTATGGTTGCGACGACCATGACGCGTAACTTGATAAACTTTCGTGGTGCATACACTTGTGATAAATTCTGAATATTTGTTTTTCTAAGGTTAGTTAGTTTTTCCACAGCCGCAGTGAAGAAGAAACTTTAATGAATTGCAATATCCCATAGGTTAGCAACTCAACATTTCCTATAGTGTCACTTTTTATAACAACTTTAGCAATGCGTTGATTTATCCATAAATATTTACAAGTTCTTATAACCATTTTTGCTCTACATATAATCAGTGATTAACTGCAAATGCTACAAAAGTTGTATCAGGAATAATAATATTATTATACTTTGCTTATTTCTTTTCTGACTAAGATTACAGTAAATTTCAGTTTTGCTAATATCACACAAAAATGGATTAATAGAGAAGTGCTAAAATCACTTAAAGCCAGTAACTCAGTAATTTGTCGTTTGCATAATGCTAGTTAGAAGCTGGTAGTAAATACAGGATAATGTTGGATTGGTTTCTATAACAACTGAATTGTAAATTAGGTAGATTACTGCAAAACATAGTGCGTATTTTTAACCCACATCACCAGCACTCCAAGCAGTGCTGGATGGGGGCTGCTCCTACGAATGTCTTGACATAATGCAGTTTGTGTGTCTGTCTGTGTTTTGGTTACATGGATGAACCCTGCAAAAATAGATGAACTGATCACGATGCTGTTTGCGGGGGTGGACTTACATGGGACCACGTGTTAGATGGGCATACATATTCGTGCCACCTGGTGAATACAGTTGAACAGTTTATGCTCATCGGCACTGCAAGCTGTTGCTACCGTTTCTGTAGGAACTTTTTATTTTGACACATGGAGTAGTATTTAGATATTACAAGGGTTTTCAGTTGTTGAAACATTTGAATGTAAGATAGCATATTTGTGGTCAGTAGCAGCTTCTGTGATATTGTACACATCGTAAGTGGTTTGTGTGTGTCTGTCGCCACTTTGTCTAGTAGTTATAACGCCATTATAAGCTGGAAATGAGTGACAACATGTGTTTATTGTTTATTGAGTATAGTACTGCTTCATGTGAACATGTTTTTAGTGTGACATGCTATGAGCATAACATTCGTCTGTCTGTCTGTCTGTTACATTGATGGTTTGTGATCATCTACAGCAACAAAAAGAGGAATTGGGCACATGACAGGATAGGTTGATGTCTTGGCAACCTGCATGCCGAAGCCAACCCATATCGTACTATCCTGCGATTCTGAATTCTACTGAGGAGTGAGGAAGACTGGCGGGGCATGTAAGAATATGGAGTTAAGCACTTATGCGGCAATAATCTAAAAAAGCAGTGCAAGCTACCATTAGCTACCTAATAGGAAATCGTGTTAAGCAAATCGAATGGTACCATCGGTGGATGTCCAGGACAAACGGAAATGCCCAAGATATGGCTCACATGTCGTGCTATCTTGGCGTGTGCTGAGCTTCTTGTTTTTATTATTGGGTGATTTCGGGTACTCATAGTTTCTGGTTTGCTGGAACTAATGAATTGCTACAGAAATTATGAGGTCACTTAGCTGCAAGTTACAGCAGATTATTTTGTTGTCTGTTATATGCAGAAAGTTTAAATTTTTTGTCAATTATTGGTAATTGTCTGCCTTTTTTCCCTCCTTATTTGGAGCACACAAGCATTATATGGATGGGTAAGAGAAGTTATTTGGTGAGTTGGATACAATGATGTTGCTGTGAATCCCATCTTGTAGCAATAATATTTGTCATTTACAGAAAAAAAACAAGATTTTCTTCTTGACTTTTTTGTTGACAGTATTATATGGCCTATGAGGCATGCTGTTGTTTTTAAGTAACCCACAACTATTATATTTTCTCAGTGATGAACTGTAAATCTTGTGCTAGTGCATGACAGCAATTTTTATTACATAGTAGACAGTGGTTCTTCATGATAACATAATAACTGTAACAGTGCCATAGTGTTCTTTTCTGCAATAGGATAACATAATATCGACTTGTGTTCATTGTTTTTTCCATCAATCGGATTTAATCCATTAGCAAGATAACTCAGAGTTGTAGATGTATTTTCATGTTTTTTTTGTTAAATCTTAACACGACTCGAGACCAAGATGTTCTCTCTGCACCAGGTCTTCAAAATTTTCCCGAAATGTCAGGAAGGGATAGATTTGCCACAGGGAATACTTGATAAGATTTTGGGTGGATTTGATCTGGATCATTGCTGATCTTCATGCTTCACAAGGACTATGAAGTTGAATAATTAATTTTTTTGTTATTTAAAAAAACGAATTGTTTTTTCTTATGCATAACCTGTTAGAATTGCTCCTTAAAATATCGGCTTCTCACTATATGCTAGTTCAACTCCACAACCTTAATCTGACATTTAAAATTTAAAAATGCATTGTGAGATTGAGTCAGTAAGATATAGCATAAGCAGCCTGTGGTATGGGCGAGTTCCATGTTTATTCTGTTAGTTTGTCAGTCTGTCCGTTCGTAATGACTGTATTGTGCAAAAAGGGTTGACTCAGTCGAGATGCCATTTGGGATGTAGGGTCTGGTGAGCCCAAGGAACAACGTATTAGATGGGGGTCCAGATTCCCCCACGAGAAGGTGAAGATTTGCAGGAAATGGAATTAATGGCTCATTGTAATGTGTAAGCCACTACTCAAATGCTTTGTGATTTTTACCACGCGACGCTATGCTAGCGTGGTATATGCCATCGTCGTCTGTCTGTGTTAATGTATCATAACGGCTAAATCTAGGATCACACAAACAACGCCACACGATAGCCCTGGGACTCAAGGTTTCTGTGGCCGAATATCTTCACGAAATTCAAATGGGATTACACTGAACGTGGTAGGTTAAATACGGCGACTTTCAACTAATAACTCGTAACTTGAAAATGTTGCAAGATAGACACATAGTTTCTATTAAAGTCGAAAAGGAAGTTGTATGAGCTCTATCGAATGGTTATGTTGGGAATGACTTTGGGTGACCCATAACCCCCCAAACAACCCCAATTTCTACATTTTGCATTGCCTTTCATATCTTCATATCAGATGTACAATTGAACATAGGGACTTCAAATTTGGTACGCTGGTTGATCGTAAATAGTCCCAGCCTGCGGACGACAAACCATCTCTGAAAGGGGTATGGTTACATCACTTAACCCGTTTTAAATTTCGTAGGCCTATCCATAAGGCAGCATCGCGTGGTCCATCGACATTAACAGATGTACTTGTTTGTTCTGGTTAGTTTTGTGTAGCATTGCAGTGAGAAAGTTATGTGCTCGTGAGTGTACTGCTCTTTTTGCAGTTATTGTGTAACATGTACGCTATCAGGGTGAAATCTATGTGCATTTTGCAGTGGAGGTAGAAGACTGTTCTGTTACAACTTGGCAGGACTAGACGCCAGGATTTTCTTTCTCAACCACAGCTTGAAAATTTTTACTAAGCAACACCAAAGCGTATTGTTTTTTTATTGGTTTCTAATTTTTGATCCATCACCTAGTCAGTTACTGACATGCAGTTGTTACCAGAAATAGACATGTTTTTAGCAGTTTGTCTTGTACATTTTACTTTTGTCTTGAGTGCAGCTGATGTCGGTATGTGCCGTATACTGTATGGTGGTGATTGTGTGGCTTTAGTCCCTGTGTGTTTCTGCTGCATTCGTGTATATTACGTGTAAACTTTTAACGGTAATTATTATTTTAGTTGTATTGACTTAATTTCCATGTGTCTGCTTTTCTTTGATGAGATTTGCATATGTGATGCAGAATTATTGCCGGTATAGGAGATTTGTTAATACTGGCACCATATTGTAATGTAAAAGACATTTTCTACTGTAGCGTGTAGTTAATAAGCAATGTCACTCATAAGTGATATTTTGTCAGTTTAAAAAAGCCTTACTTGTTGATATTTGTGATGAGCATTTTAGCATTCCTTGTCGTCTTTATATGCTGGAAATTTCAAGTTTTCTGTAGAATATAGTTATTTCGTCATTTTAACTAGCTGACACATGGCGCGTTAAAAACTGCATAATAATAATAATAATTGCATTACTTTTTTAAATCAGTAAAAACTGAAACTCTTGAACAATTTTGTTGAGTTTAAGAGTTAAGAATATCATATTTATTTCATACTGTGTATGCAACAGTGGTTTTAATTAAGAGTGGAGTTAAGTCATTGCTTGTGTTGCTTAATCAAATAAAGTTCATATGTCTGTGGCATTGCTACTGCTTTTACTATGCTCTGTGTCAGTTTAACTGTCTTTGTCATTTAAGACCCGAGTTCTTGGGCATAGTAGTTATGTACTTCAAAAATTATTTTCATTTTTGATTAAAAGCACAATTTTTAACTATTTTAATTTTCGGAATAATGTTTTTCCGTTCTAATTTTCTGAACTTTTTATTTCTACAAACAGTAAGTCTATTTTAATATTATTTTATACTCACTAGGTGATAATTTTCACAAATATACAAGGTAGCAGCAGAGCAGGTCCTATTTGGGTCATTGTGATACTTATGCTAGGTCTGTTTTATTGACTTTTTCTATGATTTTAAACAAACTTTCTCTGGAAGATTTGCTATTAGATTAACTATTTTTATTGCATAAAGGGATGTATGAAACAACTCATGTCTCAATATCACTCATTCCAGTTTTTAGCTGTCTTGTTTTTGGCCTTGGTCTTCAGGAATTGGTCTTACTTTGAACTTCATGACCAAGACTTTATTCGATGGCACTCCGCACTCAACTGTAAGATTTCGCCTTCGTCTTGGGTCGATGCATGGATTTAGATTTTGCAACCACATATCCAACTGTGAACGTCAGATTTTCCAACTGTTTCACTCCATAGGAAATTTACAAAATTTTAACAGTTTATGAGCCTCCCAAACACACAATTATGGAAATATTAATATGTCGCTGTTGGTTTTGAATCCTGACATTATTCTTGATTGGCAGATTAGACATTAAGGTCTTAGGTCATGTTGCACCATCCATACTTACATACTTCTTAAATCTCCAATTAACTGTGACTTAAGTAGAGATTAGTATAAAACGCGTTGCACCATCGCCACTTAACTGCTAATTGAGTGGAGATATAATTGGCGATTTAATGAAGACTTAAAGTTAAGTGGCCATTAGCTAAGTGACGATTTAATTGATTTTGATGCAACCCACCCTTAGTCTTGAACATGATCTTTTAGTATGGTCTTGTTTATAGAACGATTCAGCCAGTTTCATTGCTCAGTGCAAGTTAGGTCGGGTCTGCTGAAAGGCTACTCAGATGTGCAGCTGTATTCATCAATGGTTACATGTGCGGGCACCAGAAACATTGTAGATTTCGACACTATATAGATAGTGTGTTTGTTTGCCTTATCACTTGCTTTTGTGCTTCTTGTAACTTGCTTCCCTTTTTTTCTGCTTATATTTTCCTTTTTTAATTACTTCATTTTTATGTTTTACTTTGAGAATTGGCCTGCTCCATTTCTAGGCCGGATATCGTAAGCGGCAACTAAACCTGGGTTAATTTCTTTTAGTTTATGTTATTTTGTAGTTTTTTGTGTTTGATTATTTTTATTTCGTTGATTTAGTGGTGGCATATTTACTACTAGCCTAGATTTATTGTATTACTGTGGTTTTTTCCTGGCTTTAGTTTTGATTTTCTCAGTATTAGCCAAGAGATTGGCTGTGAAGATCATCTCCGATATGATTTATTTAATGTCGAGTCGTGTATTTGCTTCCATGTATAAATTTCACGGAATTTTTCCATTCATTTTACCTTGTGGCCATGACGGTCTTTATCAGACAACAATGCACTACATTGTACTTCCGGTTTTGTGGATGATGTTATATTTTCACATAATAGGAGCCAAAACCATAGAGAACAATTATCAGCATTTATGCACAATTTCGCACAGCACAGTTACACTCATTAGGACGCAGAAAGTCTGCTATCCTAGATTGCCTTATTGTGAATATGCAGTGTTGCAGTTACTGGACCTTCAGTTAGTGGAAAGACTAGAGGCAGCTGATATAAGCTACTTCAAAAGTTACTGTCATTACGATTTAAGTACCTTTACACTTTACAAACCGAGTTATACCAATTTGGTACAGTTTACCTGACTATGTAGTTTGTGCTGAAACAATCAATACCTTTAAAAATAGATTATATAAATACTGGTCAGATCAGGAAGTGTTGTATGAGTATAACGCAGATCTCCATGGCATTTTTATTTCTATGTGATGTGATGTGATGTGATGATATGTAAGTTTGCTGCTGCCTCTGGTCAGTCTGGTGTGGCGCCGCGTGGGACTGCAGTGACTGCACTGCACGTTGCACTGCACGTTGGTTGGACTGCGTTTCTAGTTTAGTTACTTATTTATTCAGTGACGTCACCAAAAGGAAGAGTTTCCTGTTTTTATTTATATAGACGTAAATATTGTCGGTTGTGAGTTTAATGTGTTCTTGGATTTAAACTCGCATATTTCAGAGTAAGAGTTTATTTCATTATTTTATGTTATCGCGTAGCCTGTTTGAAATTGACATGTCTGCCTGCAGGTAAATAGTTTGGCAGATGTTTATCTGAATCTCGGCATGTATGTTGATAACTGGAATCAATCAATCAAAATTTATTTTCTGAGCAATAGAAATATTACACTGTATACAGTGTATGCTAGCGCTCAAAAGCTGCCAGAGAAGCATACGCTCATTAAACTGGCCTCCCAAACAAACAAAAGAACACAAATGTTAATACAAACAGGAAGGGGGAAAAGATAGGGGGGAACAAACAATGACATGTGCAGTGCAAGTGCAAGTGGAAACACAGTCATTAATAAATCTACACTATAT
>Ga0209782_1002410_pt1 | contig 10410 bp, 10 predicted proteins | sample WorMetmaBAHAMAS1_FD_187390 | JGI IMG/M metagenome (GOLD analysis project Ga0209782, IMG submission 187390) | Marine gutless worms symbiont microbial communities from Max Planck institute for Marine Microbiology, Germany - Inanidrilus... | ecosystem: Host-associated > Annelida > Digestive system...
GTTCATTGCATGCTGTTGCCAGTAGATCGGCATTGTTTCATGCCATTAATTTCAGCACTTAAAGCAGCTATCTGACACATTAACAGACAGAATTAGCAATTGTGTATTCATGAATATAAACATTTTCAAGTTTATTACTTATTGGTTACTTTTGCTCAACAGTGATGCAGCGTTTTGTCCTATTTAGAGTTTGGCGGCTGGTTTAGTGCAGCATCGTCCTGCAGACGAGCTCTGCTATCTACAGCAGTGTTTAGACACTGTTGCAGAGATCGGTTGGAAGAATGTCAAATATGACACATTTCTCAGTGACATCAATGATCTGTCTGTTGCTCTAGAATCTACAGGTATCTGTGTTTGATTTATGGTAATTGAATTTCATAGGTCTGTAAGTTATATAATATTGCTAATTGCAACGAATACTAATGCATCAGTTTCCTATCAGTTGTAATAGTGCACTCATCATTTATGGTGATAACTTTATCACTGCACTAATGAGAACTTAATTAATATCATCATGAATGTCAAGTTTTATGACAGTTATTGCAGTGTATTATAACTTTTTATTTATGATGTGTGTAGTAAAACTCTTGCTAACTGAGTGTCTAACAAATTGCTGTACAGAGGATGCTGGGACTGAAGTGGCAGACAGCGGAGAATCACGTTGGCAGAAATTGATATGTGGTTGTCTAGACAACCTCCCACCAGTTCCTTCCAACATCGTTCGCATTTTCATCAGCAGTACATTTTCCGGTAAAATAGGAGCTTACAGTATGTGTCAAGTCTTTGAAAACCATATTGATGTGTGTTAAAATACGAGCTTGATTTATGTTGATATTCTTGGGGTTAGGTTAGTAAGATTAGGGATAGCATCAATAGGGCTAGGGTTAGTGTTGGGGTTAGATTAATTATATTAGTCTGTCAATTTAAATTTGGGTTTGTACATTAATATAATCGGATTTTTACTCTAGAAGTAAGACTTCACATACAGCATGTCATGTATGATAGTATGCCGCACTATATAAATTTGATTTTATTGATTGATTGATTGATTTTTCTTTTTTAACGCCGCTGTGTAAGATTCTTGGCAAGTTGTTTACATCCTTGTGGTACCAGTCAAAGGGCAGCTAGTTGATGTTCTATGGCTGGGAAGGTAACCGTACGTCTGGCATTGTTGTGTGTTTTTTGTTCTTGTTTCTGTTGTGTGCTTTTTCAGTACTAATCAAGAGACTAGCTGGGAGGAATAGCTCCAAATTTATATCAAGTGGATGTAAAACCTTAACAACTCAGCTATTCATTCAGTTTCTTAATTGTTTGTTGAAACTGTTGTAGATTTCAAAGCAGAGAGAAACGCTTTGCAGCGTGGTGCGTTTCCGGCACTACAACGCTACTGCGCTGAGCAAGGTCTCGACTTCCAAGTGGTCGACCTTCGCTGGGGCGTAACTGATGAAGTCATTAATGATCACCAGGTGGCAGCACTGTGTCTCCGTGAGATCACAACATGCCAACGACTCTCAGTTGGACCAAATTTTGTCGTAAGTATTTCATTGTTGTTCATCCTGTGTACGGTACAGGGTTTTTGTCAGCAGTGCTAGATGTAGGACACTGCTTAACGTTGACTGGTTCTATTTGTTGTGGATTTGTTTTGAATTTGAATCATATATTAGAGGCAGTACATATGGGCGGCACCTGGTGATTATGATTGAATGATCCGTGCTTGGCAGTGATGTGGGCTGTTGCTACTGTTATTGTTTAAGCTACAGACAGTACAGCCGTGCTCTAGCTGTCTGTCGCCTGCAGTGTCACAACCTGCAGCTGTCATAGTCACCACGTGCAGGTATGGACCTGTAAACATGAGCAACTGCAGCAAGCTTGGTGGACTTCTGTTACTACGAGACCTGTTTGCAGCCCGAGCTGGGACACATTTGTATGCCTAACATCTGGTGAGCGTGCGTTGGACCGGGCAGTGGGCAGTGCTGCCGTCTAGCAAAGCAGCTAGCTTTCTTCGTCGTAATACACACCAGGCATTATTTTCTATTCATGCTGTTTCTGTAGTGTTATCTCAGGAGTCTGACACGCGAGTGACAGTGTGTGAGTCGTTGTTAGGCGCTGGTCGGCGACCGCTACGGTTATCGTCCGTTTCCTCCAACGATTGATGCAGCAGAGTTTGAAGTTCTGATGTCGATGAGTGGTCTCAGTGCTAGCGATGTAGACACAGTCAAGCAGTGGTATCGGCGAGATGATAATGCTGTACCTCCCATCTACCTGCTACAGGTATGTGTCTATCTGCTTCAGGTGTGTGTCTACCTGCTACAGGTGCACGTCTCTGTTTGTGTGCCACTGTCTTGAAGATGCTTTCATCACTATTTGGTTTACCCATCAAACAACTAAAAGTTGCTACAAAAGTGACTGCCACATCACTGTCCAGCACAGCTTGTTCAACGATATTCATTTTCATCAGGTGGCGCCCATCTATGTACCCCTATCTAACACATGCTTCCTCACGCCCAAATGGCTTAACCAATTTAGGGGGCAGATTTGCATGGGCCCCAGGAAGCATGTTTTAAATAGGGGTATATATGGGCGCCAGCTGGCAAATACAGTTGAACAAGCCATGCTGGACAGTACTAAAAGGAGTTGTGTCATCTTGAAATGTTGAACTGTCTGTCAGCCGCTGGCATGCAAGCTGCCGTCACTGCATCGTATTGATGATGAGTACATTCAACAGAGGGCGCTGCAACAGCAGCAGTGGACGGACGCTTCACAGACAATACTCACAACACTGCGACAAGCCGTTAACATCGCACTTGACCTTCATCTCATTGACCAGTTGCACGCCGATAAATACTTCATCTCCGGTCAGTTTTTAACATTTATAATGTCAATTATTATATCCTCTGTAATTCAGGTGCAGTTTAATGCTTAACGAATTTAGTTTGACTGGTAGGTCTGGCAGTGATTTTCGTTATGGGATAATTTTATTTTTAATTTTAACTTCAGTAAACTAAAATTTCACTGGCTGCTACAGTACGAGAACTCTCACTGTGCAGTGTACTCTACAAGTAAGGCAATTGTAAATAGCAGACTTTGCCCACGACAGTACACAACTTACAACGTTTATGACTTGCTGGTTTTTATCAGTGAGCAAACATTGGTTGCAACTGGTGCACTAGTTTAGGCTCTTGTGCCTTGCCCTTGCTGCTTAGTAATACACATGACACGTGACGTCATCCACAAGACCGGAAATACATAATATATCACAAGCCATCAGAGGAGGACCAAGACAGACGTGCTCATCACAACACTCCTCACCCCTCCCAGGACGAAGTAGTGAAGTTGATGATGACGTTCTGTCGGTATGTAGTTACGGAGGCGGAGATCAGACAAGGCGTGATGGTTGACGTCAGTGCAGGGTTTACAGCTTGTAGCATTCGCTCGTTGATCGGCATCGGCCAGTCGTCATCATCCAACTCGTCCTTTGTCAAGAAGTTTCTTGACCTCAAGCCCTCCGGTGAGCCAGATGAGGATGCTGCCGGTCTGCTGCAGAGAATGAGGTCTTGCCTCGTGGACAGACTGAAACCAGACAACGTGATGAGGTACACAAACGGACGTGTATGGATAAATTTCCCTTGATAGATACTTCACTTGTCAATCAGACTAAGCTCGAGGGCGTGATCTCTGTGATTTCTTGTCCAGCAATGCACTCCATGAAATGGTGGAACTAATCAACAAAGCATCGTGGGAGGTTTGTTTTCATTGATGCTCGGGCTCCAATCACAGTCATCATACAGGTCATCTCTGTAGCCATCAATCGTCTCTGTTGCCTCTGTTGCTATTCACTGTTCATACATCCCTGCAGATATTAGAGTCAGCCATTTTGATTGCTTGCATTATCTGCTAACTACTAAATGACACCATCTATCATAGGCCGACTTTGATCTGCTGACGAAGTTTCATGTATAACTGATTTGAAAACTTTTTATTTGTTTTTGTGTAAACAATTTGCAATGTGAATGACTGTATGCTTGTGTAATCCAGCCTTCAGGCTGCCATCAATTGATTGATTTTGATTGATTTTCTGTTATGCAATATTTTAATGATTTCATAATTGTTTACGTCTGCTGTGCTCAGATATGAAACTCATTGGAATGGTCTTCCACTGGAAGAAGATGAGGACTCACATCTCGCATACCTGGAAAGATTTTGTGAGGATTTTGTCGGCCGGATGAAGGATATGGTTGAGGAGGGACTCCAGATGAGATGTGGAAGTTTTCTCTTCACATCGGGGCGGGAACTCAGTGTGGAAGTCCTGCACCATGCCTCTATGGCAGTCGCCAAGAGTCGGATCTTCTGTGGCCGAGAGGACACGCTCGAGGACATCCACGACTACATCCAGTCTTCATCAGAGAGCCGGAGTCCGCTGGTGTTGCACGGGTTGTCGGGGCAAGGTAAGACTGCCGTGATGGCAGTTGCAGCACGACACCTCATTGGCTGGATGTCGGCCGACACTCAGCCAATTAGCGTGCTTCGATTTCTTGGCACGACCCCCTCCAGTTCCGACATTCTGTCGGTCCTTCGCTCCATCATTACCCAGCTCTCCGTGGCCCTGAATCTTCCTGTGTCCGACAAATTGGAGCAGCTCGGCCCGGCGAGGAAAGCTTTCTGTACTCTACTTGAGCGGATTGCAAAGAAACGTTCCCATTCTCATGTGGTGATATTTCTGGACTCGGTCGACCAGTTGTCAAAGACATATGGAGCACATCAGATGACGTGGTTGCCACGCGTTCTACCAAAGAACGTCCACATTGTGGTTTCAATGCTCTCAGAGGATGTCCATGATTGTTTGATCAACACCAGGAACCGGCTTGGCGATGGAGTTCGGATTGTGGAACTGAATCCACTAGGGAATGAGGCTGCAGTTGAGGTGATCCGCCTGTATCTGTCCACCGCTGGGCGTTGCTTGACCACTGGTCAGCTGTGGCTGGTCACCGATGCCGTACTGGCTTGTCGACAGCCACTATTTGTGAAGTTGGTTCTAGACCAGGCCGCCAGCTGGACGTCCTACGCCGAGATAAACTCTCACGTTCTTCCAACAAACATTCATGACGCCATCTGGCGTCTGTTTGCGGCTGTTGAGGCCCGCTATGGAGTGGTGTTTGTATCCCATGCTCTTGCCTACCTGACGTGCTCACGTGGCGGACTCTCTGGAATGGAGATGGAAGATATCTTGTCTTGCGATGATGAGGTATAGTTAGTTGTATTTTTTGTATTTTTTGGCCCTCACATTATGGGGCATTACATTATACTACACTGTTTGCCTGAAGATATCAGAAATTTATTGCAGACTATTCATTCTTTGAAGTGTCATTATAAATCTGCAGTCTCACTGGAAATATTTTGCATCACAGACATTCATATTTCTGTTTATTGTATGCCATCATATAAGTTTTTTTTCTGATTAGTTTCTTTGTATATTTTTTTCTGATTGTACTGATTATACTGATTGTCAGATAGTTTCAAAACAAGTGCACTGCATCCTGAAACTATCCTTTGTGTATTGTGATATGCATTGTGATTATGCCCCCGGGCAGTTTTAAGGCAAAACCAGAGCGTCATGTGCCTCATTAATCACAGGTCTGGCCCCATTGCCCCTCCCCTTAAACAAAATCATTGTTGAGCATAATTCGACATCAAGGATAAAAACATAGTGATTAAAAGTTTCAAAAGCTGCATATTTGAACATATGCCTGACAACATTTTTCCAGCGACTGGCTCCCTTTGGAGACCCATGTCCCTCCAAACCCCCCCAAGATGGAGGTGCTAGAACTACTGCTGATTGTGCTGTGAACTGCGTGTGAGGCAATAATTGGCGTCATTAATTTGTTATCAGGTTCTGAACGAAGTCTACCTCTACCATGACCCACCACTTCGAGGCATCATCCGCATACCAAGCCTTATGTGGGCTCGAGTGACTGAGGACGTGCGTGAATACCTCGCTGAGCGCCAGGTAGACGGGAAGACCGTTCAGTCGTGGTATCATCGTCAGTTCTGGGAGAGCGCCACGGAGCGATATCTTGGCTCAACCGACCAGTTTGAGTGGTTCAACCAACAACTTGCTGAGATCTATGGCCAGGTGAAAACACTCAATGCTAACTGACTGCACATCATCCTTGTCTCTCTGAATTCAACCGCTGTCTTCAGTTCATCACTTATTCTAACCAAAGGCTTCTGGTAAGACCATCTAGTAGTTTCATCTTACTGGCATTTTTTTAGTTTCCACATCATCCTTGGGAACTCTTTACATCCACTCTATAGACAATGTTTTGACCTTCAAACATCAACTGAAATACCGTCTTGTCCAGTCCACTTTTCCCATCTGGTCACCATATACCAGTGTCTCAATTTTGTATTATGATTTGGTGCTATATAATTTGTGTATGCATCAGAATGTCAATAAGACTTAAAGACCAAGACTTTCCTGCAGTGTTAGGTCATTCAGTTGAAGACAGTTACAAACATTGCACGACAAAAATGCTGTAACAACTGTAGACTTTGCATGTGAGCTTTAATGTGACAGCAAAGCAGTGACATGTACGTAAGAATTAAGTTTTAAATTTTTACTGTCAAAATGTTACTCATAAAGAGGTTTGCGAATATGTAGAACTCAGTGTTGAAACTACATCTGTGGTATGTAGCTGTGTATGTCTGGTATATAGGAGACGGGACTGCGTCGCAGCATCACCCTGGAACAGCGTCGAGGACTGGTACTTGAGGATGCTGACAGAGGCGTGACGCCGCAGCCACTCACTCCTGCCAACCTCCGCAAACTCAAGTGTCTTCCTTATCATCTGCTGCGAGGCCGAGCAATGGACCGGCTCAAACACAGGTCCAGTTCATTGCCAGTATATACGTTGGTAAAGACACGTTCACAGTAGTGATAGTAAAGGCACGTTGATGTTATTCATCTCTTCTTATTGATTCTCCGAGTTAAGATTTTTCATCCCATACAAAAAATAGGAGACAATTTTGGAGATAATTTCTTCGCTAGTACCGACATCCTGTGCATGAGGTCATGCCCGCTTAACGACAGGTCTAGTGTATTTGCCATTTATAATTAGTAATGTGCAGTGCTTAAACTGAGGGGGGAACCCCATCTCCAATTTCTTTAAAAGGGCAAACACCATTCTCCAACTTCACGTTGACACTAACAGGAATGCTGATTGCTACATGAAAATAAATAATCTCAAAATGCTCCAAAACATTTTTTATATTGAAGCTTACAGCACTCTTTTAGATCACCTAGTTGGATACAGGGAGGCGTGGGAAGAGAGAAAATCAGAAGGAAAAATAGGAAATGAGTGAGAATGGACGGTGAAGGAAGGGAAGGAGATGGGTGGGAAGACTGGAAGAGAAGGGGGGAGTAACGTGCAAAAATTGTCGAGGGAATGAGAAATGAGGGAAGAGAAAAGACAAGGGAGGCATTCTCTCATTTCTTGTTTTACAGTTTAACCACTGGTTTTCATTTTTTATCTTCTTTATTATATCTACATTTTGTTTAAATTGTCATTTTTATTGAATGGACAAGTATACTATGCATTCAGCAATTTGGCTCTGAGCAGGTGCTAGTGTGCATAATAAAGTTCCTGTGTGGTCTGAAGGTGTCTGGTGAACTTTCGTTGGATGCTGACGTGGCTGCACGCCGAGGGAGTAAACACAGTGCTCAATGAGTACAGATTGATGATGCTGGAACACCCGGAGATCCTAGCCAAGGACTCGGACGTCGATATGGTTTTTGGATTCCTCCGACTGTGCTACGACTCACTCTACTACGATCCAGAACTGTTTGCCTACCACGTCTCGGAGCGAATCCCTGCCTCCGCCGACACCGATAATGAGTTATTACATATTTGTTATTTTTTATTTCTTATGGTGTTTTATCAGTTTGATTATGCGGACTTGTATTTTATATTAAGTGATTCGGCTTTTTTTAACTGAGTTTGTAATGTCCATTTCACACTGACTGATACTATGAAACTGTAGATTTTCATTGTGTCAGCAGCCAGGTGGTGTGCACTGTGCTTAATAAAATTAACTAAAGCCTTGCTCTAGCCCGCAGCTCATGCCTACGGCGCTCGCAGCTGTTACCCGCTCCCTCGGTAGCAACTGTCCAATGGCGGTGTAATACAACGTCGGTGTGACTAACAGTTGCACAAATGGCGACACACATCGTACTTTGTACATGCAGTCCACTCCACTCCAAGGTAGTGAGGTACGTGCCTGGACAGCGCACATGAGACAGTTGCTTCATACAACCGCCCACATGCAGTGACAGCTAACAGCATACATGTGTCAGCAGTGTGCCTACTGTCAGTCAACTGTTTGATTGATTGATTGATTGATTGATTGATTCTCACTACTGACTGACTGATTGCTGATTGACATTTGATTGATCAATAAGCTGATATACATGACACTATCTGGCCACTTCCAGCCAGCACCTCTGCTAGCTGTGTGCAGGGCCGGCCGGCTAACCATACAGGTACAAGTGACTTACCACCACAAAGTCTCACTTCTGATTATTATATCTACAATTTGTTGTGTTGTGTTGTGTTGTGTCATTGTCACTGCAGCGCCATCTCTCAATTTGTCTCCGAAGCGGCCGAACACGTCCGGAATTCCCCATCACCGCAGATGCTACCGACGCATTCAGTGGATTTCCCTGGCATCACCGGGCCTCTGCGGTCGGCAGTCATGGTGGGACAGGATGGTATTCTGTCGGACGATGGGTCCAAACTGGTCTGTACATGGATTGGTTCCGCCACGTCCGACCTGCGGATCCATGTGTTGAGTCTGTCCACATTTGAAGTCCTCGCATCTGTTCCGCTGGAGAGACCGTCTCCAGTTGTAATGACGAGGGACAGTCAGTACTTTGTCTTCATGGCCGGACACTCTCTGCACATCTGTGAAGCAGATACAGGTCACCGTCGAGTTTTATTACTATTTTATGTTTGTCACATTTTTATCATTTAAAATTTTTATAAACATTTTTACTGTGAAAACGTTTAGTAAAAATGCGACTCTGAGTAGGGAATTAACGATGTCTTGCATAGTTTGTTACGTTGCTTTGCTTTGCGGTGCACATGTTCACAGCAGGTGTGTAATGCAGTTATTTACAGTATGGTAAATTTATAATGCGTAAAGCACAGACAGTAATACAATATGCAGCAAGCTACATTAGTTTACTTACTTCACAGTTTTATCACTCACCTGTACATGTCTTCACTCACTTCTTATGATTTGATGAAAGTTTTATCTCATGGTGAATGCTTAAAAAATTTCTAATGTTTTAATATTCTTCTCAGATGACTTTTACACGTGTACAGGTGACGTGTACCGCGAGATACGACACTGGACGGACTGTGCTGAGAATGCGCTAACTCCGCGCTGTCTAGCCGTGTCACATGATGGGCGCCACCTAGCGAGTGGCATAAGACAAGCCGGCCGACCCAACACTGAACGGGCAAGCAAGCGACAATTTTATTTTAATCTGATGTTACTGAGTGCTCCCTGTTAAAAGTTTTCAACTTATTGCGAGTTTCTCTTTGTTCGTAAATTTTTTACAGCCTACTAATATGTGTATTAACAGTTGTTATATTGTAATGCTTTGACGTGTTGTGAGTTTTCCTTGTGTTTATGTGTGATCTACCGTGCCGCTGTTTTGAACCAGTCAGATTATGGAATATTTTCTGTTTGAAAAACCCTCAGAACCACTGTTGTGGCGTGTCTAGATCATGGTCTGAATAGTTATAAGTGCCACAGTTTCATCATTGGATAGTTTACCACCCATGTCCATCCTTTGGGTGTAAGGATATGTCACATGCCATATTTGGTCAAGATCCAGTGAAGAATGTGTCTGTGCATAAGAAACAGAGAAACAAACAGGACTGTTTTGGTTGCCTACCAGGACCTAAGAGGGCGTGGCTGTCAGTTGTTTACTTTTTATGCCAGACCAGTCAGCTTCCGGTATACCAGTCACGTGACTAACATATTTAATTACTAAACACCTACTAGACACGCCCTGTTAGCTATTCAAAAATGGGCCTCAAGACAGGTTTGCTTGCTGTGTTGACATACCAGCCACGCACGTGTTCAGTGGTCACTCTCTTCAGTCTCTCGTCGGACGCTGACCACTTGGTCAGTGAGCGGTCACTCGGAGGTCGGAAGATTGTAGCGAGTCTTGTGTTCACGTGGGATGATGAGCGACTGATCGCCGTGTCAATCAACTGCATCACGACAATGTTGGTTCCAAGTCTGGACGTGCTGCATCAGCTGCACTTGGACAACCAGAGACTCGTCTCGTCCACTCTCTTCACCGGTACGTCGGGACTGCGATGGGGTTGAGCCCCCCCACCC
>Ga0209782_1002411_pt1 | contig 10410 bp, 8 predicted proteins | sample WorMetmaBAHAMAS1_FD_187390 | JGI IMG/M metagenome (GOLD analysis project Ga0209782, IMG submission 187390) | Marine gutless worms symbiont microbial communities from Max Planck institute for Marine Microbiology, Germany - Inanidrilus... | ecosystem: Host-associated > Annelida > Digestive system >...
TAACCCACCCCACCTGCATTTGTCGCCCCCGTAGGGGGTGATCCCGTTCGAATTTCGCCATGATCTTTGGCATCAAAAAACTAGAGTCATGGCTCAGGGTCACTGAGTGCAAAGCTACTGTTCCCCTGACCGACGCATGGAGTCCCGGTAATTTTTTTACCTTATAGGCCTACTATGGCATGTACCGCGGCATATTGTTGATACTGTACATGAGGAGGAGAGCGTGCAGTGAACTCGTGTGAGGATGGGTTGGTCGACGTGGCTGGTCGTGTTGGTGGTGCTGGTGACAAACGTCATCGCCGTGACGTCAGCTCTCGAGTGTTTCGTCTGCGACACCAACAACAATGGCGCGTGCGGCAAGGAATTCAACAGTGACAAAATGCCGACGTGCTCCAACGGCGGCATCTGCTTCCAGTTCACCAACGATAAGAGAGGTACAGTTCATTCGCCGTGCACATTGCCACGGCCAATGCGAGTTATCTGCTTAACCATGCATTGAGATTCTTTCACAATGGATACGGTAGGCCTGTGTTGCGGCGCGTTGCGGTGCGCCGTATACGGTATCGCATCTGCTCACGCGTGGTCGTGTTGCCGTCCTGTCCAGATAGTGCCCAGCAAGCGTTATTTAGATCTATGCCCAGAGTTCCAAGGCCTTGCGAACTGGGGAGAAACTTCTCCCTAATTATAGCCTGTATGAAGCGGGCTGAAGCTGGCTGTAGGCCTAGTTTTTCTCTCCGACACCCTCGTGCCAATCTCTCGGTCAGTCTGGTTTTTCTAGACTGAAATTTTTGGCCGAACAGTCAAATAGAGTTAGGGTTAGATATACGGTGAGATATTAATTACCGACTGCGTTAGCACGGGACATAATGCAATCGCCTCCGTCCGTCTTTCCAGTAGACCTAACTTTTGAGTTCTGAACCGAGTGACCTTTGACCTTGACCTTTTGCATGTGTACGGGTCATGAGATTTGCTCTCATACGACACGGTATCGTTATATCGTGGTGTTGTAGTGAGGCGCGGGTGCGCGGTGGACGCCGGTCAGACGGACGAGTGCACCGGCGACGACACTACGACGGCCGGTCAAATGTGCTACTGCAAGACCGCAAAGTGCAACACCGGCGTCAAGTCGGTGACGTCAGTCGGTCCACTGACCGCGCTCGGCTTCGTCGCACTCACCGCGCTCACCGGCCGACTCATCGCCTACTAGCTAGACTAGAGCATGTCGGCGCTACCGTCTAGTTCTCCCGACCGAGCCGAGCTGTTTTCACCGATGTCGCTTACACATGCACGCAATGACCACAGAACACCAGCGTTCGATCTTCTCCTCGTAGAGTTCATGCGCCAACAAGTCACAACGTTTACTGAATGACGGTCTAGATTTCGTTTCCCGGTTGGCGGCGGTGGCCACACGGACACGACCAGTAACTTTTGCATAGGAAGTCCAAAACAGGCGGAGCCAAATCCACATTCTTTTCATCACCACTCCAACAGTCCACTGAACGCCAAACTACAACAATCCGGGTGGGGGAGCAGACGTTACTGACTACTTCAGAGCCTTCTTATCAGATTTGTAAAAAATCAGTCACTCTGTCCATGGGTCTCACGTGAAGGCCAGCTACATTCCTGGGTGGCCCGCAGCTCACGTTTCTTTCTTAATAGTATTGTGTTTCTTTGCGAATTCTTTAAACTCCGACGAACGATGTGAAAATTAACAATATCCAATGACGACAGGCCATTTTCATGTATTCATTCGATGAAGTGTATAGAACAAAACATTACAAAAGTCAACAGCGAGCCGTAGGCAATACACAGGCATTCTGTATCACTAACAAGTCCATGTTCACAATGTGCATCGTTGACTCCGGTACATTTCCAACTTTCGTTTTTTTATATCCTCGTTTTTCTTACAACCAGCTACATTTTAGTCAATCGTGCTACGTGGTTTCCATTATCCAGTCATTCACTCCACTGATAACTGTTTATCAACTGTCATGCCGGTTAACGTGTCCTGTTGTGTAAAAAGTCGAAAATTTTGCAAACACCAAGGAACTTATATCATAGACACTGGACATTGTTAATATGCAGAATAATTACTAAATTACATACTTTTCCCAAAAAATTAGTACGCTATAGCCAACATCAATTTTAAATGTTGCAGAAAATTTAATTTCTGCACCTACTTACATTACTGCCTATTTATTCATTAAACAACGAGTAACTGACTTCAAAAAAGACAGCATTAAATCTATATCGACTATAACAATATATGCACAGGGTAACATATACTGTTGTATTAACATTAGGCATGTGCTTCATCAGAACTAGTAAACGTTAGCATATCTGTATTGTATTTTTATGCACAGTAAAGTTCTTTCACCATTCTGTGTTGTCATTTACTGTGAACTCATCCTACTATAATCTCAGTCTATCCACACAATAAACAAACTTTAGTAGGCTGAAGTAGAAGGGACAATGCATCAACACAACAGATTGCTAAGTTATCGACACAGCCAATAAATTACCGAGACAAAATTTTTCAAGTGGAATGTCTATAAGCAGTGTTGTTGAATAATGTGACAGCGTAGACAACTTGCTACTGTAAATGCACAGTACAGCCTGCACTGCTGCTGAGCACATACTGTTCGTTCACATTCGCCAGGTGGCGCCCACATGTACCCTATCTAACAATGGTTCCTTGTGCCAACTTGAGTCTACATCCCAAACGTCATCTCGGTCGGTTCAGCCATTTTTGCACAGCTCATGGTCATGCACTCATGCCTGACAGACAGACATACAGAGTGCGATACATGCACCATCTGTAGCTAGTACAGTCTGCATCCAGCCGTGATGGTGATGAAGGATAAATTAGATAAAATGCACAAAAACAAACAATAATTCATGAAGAACAGCATCATCATCAGTCAAGCATTTATAACATCATCAACTCGATGCCGTCGTCACTGCTATCAGTCGAAGTGCATTCAGTGCACACAGGCTCACTTGTCCAATAGTTCAAACTGATGACATGACAGCAGAATTAGTCTAATGCTCTGCATGGGTGCACAGCAGCGATATCAAACTCATTATCCGTCAGTCTTGAGTGACTTACCTTAACCATGACTTCAGCAGGATTTTCATACCATGTCAGATGCTGGTCAGCCTCCGTAACTCAGCAGCAGAATGTCCGAAGTGTGCACTGCACACACGGGTTCAGTCTGCAGTCTGGTCAGATACGTGTCTTCAATCGTCATGCTGCATCGGCTCCTCAACTCTGACCCTGTTGCTCCTGCTGAGTACGATACACAGCAGTGGTCAATAGAAACAAAACACACTCGCACATGCACCACTGTTTCATTTGGCTAACATCAACTACAGTTTGTTGGTGTTTCCTCAACAGCAAGTCAGTAACTGCCGACATCAGAACTTGAGTGCAAAACTGGACGCAGATGCGACGCCGGCGCCGGGAGCGTTCAAGTGAAATCCCGTGCTGAGTTCATCATCATCACCCTGCAAATATCAATCAACAAATTAAATAAAATTACCAGTTTCAAACTTTCAATTGCAGATTTTCATTGCCATCCGAAACATATCAGAACAGACAAGCTACACATTATAACAACAACAACACCAGTTAAACCGCCCTTTGTCCGGGACTACCCAGATAAGACAATACAAGAAAGAGGGCCTAGCAGTGGCTAGCATAGCGTGAGATCTTGTTGTTTAGATTACTCCTCCCCACGACCACAATGCGCGGTAAATTTGGATCTGAATTTGAAACCTAAATTAGCTATAATGCGCCAATTCACTTCCGTATATATTACATCTCGCGCTAATAAATCGGCTAAAAGCACAGTGAACAATAAATTTTTGAAGCAATAACTACTACACACCACACACATGCACATCGAGGAAAAAAAATTGTTCTCAGCTGAGAATTGAGGTTAGACCGACTGCACTACTGTGTTATAAGACCCACATGCACTGGACTCTGCCACTGCCATGGCTCAGCTGCATGCTGTTATGCTAGTGTGCAGCTGATAACATGATAATAATAAAAACGTACTATTAAGCCATCAGTCAATACTCAACCCTTCACGTATGACTTTCAATCCCAGACAAGCTCAGATTATGATCCACGAAGTTCAAAGGTCAGTCAGTTCAAAAGACAGAGTGGAAACAAATGGACGGATGCTACTGGCTGCTCTACCTTGCTGACTAACGTAGTCGTAACAAACTCATCAGTGACTAAAGTACCAGGAGTTTGGCGTAAGCTTTGCCGCCAGACGGAGGCTTGGGAGAGTTGCCGTGCGACCTGCTGGCTCGCGACTGCTCACTCTTAGCCGGCCACGTCGGAAACATTGACGGGTCGACAGGAAACGGAGTCTCGGTGAAGAACTCGTGTCGACCGGCGTCTTCGGCCGAGATACGCCGCGACGGGTTGTACGTCAGAAATCTACTCTCACACACACACACAGTTCCTGGTACCAGCACATGATGCTTCTGAATCTCTAACGGCTTTGTGGAGTTATTTCCTGGGCCAAATTAACTAGAAAGGACCCGTGGGAATGACCGAAGCAGGGTTCATTCAGACTGTATGCCTGTCCTGTCACCCGATCAACAACACCAACACACTGAACTCTAAGCAATGATGTCGGCCATGGACTTCCATCTTGTTTTATCTACAAACTGATAACTGAGGGAAAAGCTACCATATCCTTTAAGCTGGCTCTGTCATGCAAGTAACCAAGTTGTCTCACTTAGAGAAAAAACAACCAGCTTATGGCTATACACGTCAATCCATCAGCAGACACTACAGTTAAGAATTTGAGAATTTTGCTTCTAAGTTTTACTACCTACATGCACTTGATGCTAGAGTATTCAAGGCTAAACCAAAGATGCTAGTGTTAGCCTGAACTGCATTGTGTACAACATCTCTGTGTCTTTTTCTTTCTTGGAGAATCAGTCCGAAATTAACTAGCTGGCCTAAATCAGTGGCTAGTTCTTCAACATACCATCACTGTACAATCCAAGCAGTGTCGTCTTGATTTTCCACGTGATCAACCCATGTGAATCAATCACTAATCTGACACCCATCCCAACAGTTCTTTGGGATGTGCATTCTTGACATTTTAGCCAAGTCACATAGCAAAAGTGGCTCTAGAAATACCCGTAATATACTTCTTGCTGTTGTAAGGAACTATAGCTTTTGCTGATTTCAGTGACTTATATAACTCAGCAATAGTTCCATCTAAACCATAGAACATTAATAAACACATGGGTCCCAGGAGTAACAAGTGAAAATTCAGGACCAAGTTTTTAGTTAATTTCAGGACATTTTGTCAGTCTGGAGAAGCTCAACACATAGAAAATGTATACCTTTTAGTGTATACAAATCTCAGTGATGCAAATGAATACTGCAGTCAAGGCAATGTTACATATAGAACAATGAACTGGGAAAATCTAAAATAGTAAACGGCCACATGCTATGGCACAACAAAGGACAATATCAGGATATCCTTACCAAATGACTGAGATTTCAGGACTATTTTTAAATTTCAGGAATTTCAGAACAACTGTGACCCCTGTAAACAGTCATACATAGCCAGTCAAAATGCAATCATCAGCAGATGGTCTGATAATCTGTACTGCTTGAAATCACAGTTGGCACCGACTGACAACGTGGCCGTCTAACCACTCATCTCATCTCATCTCATCTCATCTGACCTCACTACATCTCAACCGACCAGCAGTGAATGAATAGTGACGTGACGCAGTTTGTTGTGGCTGAAACCAATCGACAAGACCGTGAAACCTACTTCAGTTCAGATGAAACGACATCAGTCGAGATGAGGTTAGATAAGATGAGACGAGTGATTCGAACGTTCCCAGTCTTGCTGATGGCACCAATGCAAAACAAGACCGTTAATAGAACATGAAAGATGAAACGAGACAGCGTACTTGTTGAGGAGGTCAAATCCGCGGTCAGACAGCAGCGTGCCAAACCGACTGCGCAGCTGGTTGTAAGGATACTCGGTAAACGTGCATTTCTTCATCGCCGGCAGCTCACTCACGCCTGACCAGATCTTCTCAGTCGGCGTTCCCAACTCCTATATGCAAACACAGCCATCACACAATCCACTGATTCTGCTAGTTGAACGGTTTACCATAATGGTAGCATTGTTCATTCATGAACAAAGTTAAGTCTACATTCAGCCTGGTTAGTGCTGAGATAGGTGGACATATCAGGGCAGGTATAGCACCTTGATATGTAATGAAGTCAACTAGGTCAACTCAGCCTTGCATCCCTCTGGGGCCATTAAATCAAGTACCAGTTACAACTGGCTGGGGTAAAGGTGAGAATGTCACCTCTGCTGGGTTGCAGATAACACTGAGTGATACCACATGGCATGTGAGTTCCCGTAGTAGTAAGGCACATCGCAAACTGCTATATTCAGGGTTCCCACACTTTAGATTACAAAAAATTCCAGGACTTTTCTAAGACCCAAAAAGCATTTTTCCAGGACCAAGACAACAGCTGACTGTACTGCAGTAGTGCTCACTGCAGTATGCCATATACTGCACTTTAGCACTATTGAATGTATTGTACCGGCGTAAATCACACACAACAATTGAACACGCTTGCCCAGGTACACTGTAAACAATGGCTACAATACCTGGATGCACCTGATGGAAATGGAGCGTGAAGATGCAATATTTTGGCATCTGCATCTGCATCGTCCAGGTCCTGGAAATTTTACCAAAAAATTCCAGGACTTTCCAGGAGGTGCAGGAACCTTGGTCACTACATCCGGTTAAGCTGTTTCAATCAAAAGCCACTACTGTCCATCTGAATTACACTTCAGCTTTTTTCATCCCAAACAGACTGATATACTAAGCGTTTTACATCTCACTTGTCACAAACTGGGTCTTTTTGGGAAAAGTCTCTGCACCAAATGACTTGGACGAGTATTGAAGAAACAGAACAAACTGCACGATGTCAGATCATAAAATCTCAAGCTGAAATAACTTTAATCTTGTATGCTGAGACATCAAATGAAATGCAAGATTTCAGGTCTCAGTACAGACTCAGTAATACTCATGAATAACAACTGGATATCACCAAGAATTCAGCACGAATTAACTCTGATATCAAAAGAAAATAGATGGGATGGAGAGGGTAACGCCAGTGCTTAAGGAGCAAATGCCGAGATGGTCTGAACATAAAAAAACATAAACTTGATGGTGGATGGATAAACTGGAGACAGAGACATCCCAGAAAAACACAGTAAACTGGATAAAAATATTACATCTAAAGCAGATCTGTCATGAGAGGTGCACACGTCAGACATAGGTGGAAAAGCAATCTGTGCAGCCATTATGATACAATACTGGCTTGCAGCAGATGGACAGACAGACACAAGCCCACGGCTAATACTGTCCTAGCATAATATCACATGGGTGAAAACCATTGCAACCTTGAAGATGCGGTTAAGCTCGTCAATCTCCGACTTGCCGGGAAACAGCGGCTTCTTCATGAGGAACTCGGCAAAGATGCAGCCGACCGACCACATGTCGATGGGCGTGCTGTACTCCTTGGCACCGAGCAGCAGCTCGGGCGCTCGGTACCACAGTGTCACCACGATCGGCGTGTACGGACGCAGCGGAGAGCCGTACTCACGTGCCAGACCAAAGTCACCGATCTGTTATCAACGCACAACGGATGAAAACTTATCAAATTAACTAAATTAAAGTTTTATGCTCCACTCAAAATAAAACACAGTCATTTCAGAGATGTTCTTCCCAGCCAATAATTTTTTCTAGCACTGAACTACCTATAACATAACAATAATAATTTCTGGTTACTTTGCACATGCACCTAGTGCAGATGCCTGCGATTCTCCTTCTTGGAGAGTCTGGAAAAGTGCATCCTGTTCAGAAAATTTCAAATGTTGTCATTAATACCATTCCATTATGTTCTGACATGTGGTTTTTGAGATATGCAAGCAGACAAACATGTGGACATACATACAAAGAAATGTACAGACATTCAGGCAATCATTGAAGTATCTCGCCCCTCCAAGGTGCAAAGTAGTAATGAAGTTTTCGTATCAACTTTAACACCAATTGTTGAGGTTACTTCTGGGTGGCAGATATGGTATAAAGAAGAGTGTGACATCGCATACTTCACGAGTCATGTAGAGATTACGAACGAATAAGGCAGGTCGCTGGTTTACCTTGGTTTGGGTAAAATTAAGATACATAGGTAAATCTATCCACGCTATTGCAGACATGGCATGCATAAGTTGTGTCTGCGACTTTGTGTTTTTGTCTGTCCGTGCTCTAAAAGGAAAACAGTTCGAGCTATCAACATCAAACCTTGTAGATATATACTCCATTGCAGGCCCTCAGCAAGCACTGACCCTGAGGTCAGACAGTCAAAGGACGAGGTCATGGGATTATGATGCCGATTATCAAGTGCAAACTACACACCACAACTTCAGATTATTAGTCACTGCCTATTTTAGTGTCTGTGGGTGAGAGGTGTGGGTCTACATGTTGATATAACAGCACATTTTTCCAGTCAGAGGAGAGTAATTGGGTTGAGTTGATGATACCTCGAGATAAAAATCAAATCGAGACAATAAATAGAGATACCTTGAGGATGCCTTTGTGGCTGAGTAGCAGGTTGGAAGCCTTGAGGTCGCGGTGAATGATCCAGTTGTCGTGGAGATGTTGAACACCACGCAACAGCTGCCGAAGCAACGTCTTCACTTCACCTGCCAGTTCATCATCACGTGACATGATAACATCAGAAATATTGTTCATCATGCACTAAAATGATGATGGAACAATAACGAAAAGAAACAAGTTGCTGTCATAATAGTAACATCTACAGACTGAACTAATATTATACTCCAGTTTCTATTTAAACCTCTTGTCCTCGAGTTACTTTAGGCTTGAATGGTTTGCCACATGACATCATTAAGGGGATAACTGCTAAATTTTTTTTGCTGGTTACATGATCCTACAATTGCACAAGCAAACACTGTTAAAACACTTGAACAGATTTCAACAAGGACACTGATGCCACCTAGGATTTTCTTTGCTTTTTTTCTGCTTCACCCAGTCCGGCCTCTTCCACATACACTGCACTGCATTATTATGTTTTTCTGTTACTAGTCTTGCTATGCAGTAAGACAAAATGAGAAGAAGTGAGAGAGCAGGTGGTGTGTATAGAGACATACCGATGCTGAACGACTCTTTCATGGTTTCCATGAGAGCCTTGAGGTCGTGTTCAACGTAGTCCATCACAATGTAGATCTTGTCCATGTTGCTGCCAACCACAATCTCCTGCACTCACACATTACACCGACGCTCGTCCATGTCTCACAACCGAGTAACAAGAAAACTCAGCAGATGTTGAGATAGTGCGACATGTGATAGCTCTATATTTTTCCATACCCCAAGTACCTTCCTCCGTAGCATTAAGGATCACAGGATATTATGATCTGGGTCAGCTTCCACATGCAGGTAGCCAAGACACCGACCTATGCTGTCATGTGCCCGTTTCCACTTGTTGTTTCACTATGTGATCACAATCCACCAATTTTACAAACAGATAGATAAACATACAGACAGATGGCAGGCCTTTAGCATAAAGGTGACATGTTAGATGCAATATAGCAGCATGCTACCCTAAAAACGCACAACTAAATTACACTTAATTTCCAAATTAAAAATCACAGAGCAATGATACAGCAACTGCGTCGAACCTAGGCAAGATATCATTCATTGATTCTTAAATCATAAACTATGCTAAAATCCACTTGCATGAGCATGATTAATTGTACCACAACATTCAAATGCTATTACCCGAAGCAGCATTCACACATTCACTTTAACTCCATGGCATTTCATTTATTTTTACCGATTGCGATAGCATGAGAGCTAACGCAACGCCTCCACCCGCCCGTCTGTTGTTTTCACTCTAACCTTTAAATCAAGTGACCTTTGTCCACGTGCATGGGTCATGACCGCAGCTCTCCAGGGATTGAAGGTCAAGGTCAGAGGTCATGGTTAATCCGGTCAGTGGGACCTCGATTCTCCAACAAGGACTAGTGTTCATACTGCCACTATACTGCATCTTTCTCATCCATTAACTGACATCCAAGAAAAATATATTTCTTGAAACAGTACCTAACAGACATTTGAGCAGGTTTTTCAGCACTATATCTGGTGGCTAAGTCTGCTAGATTTAGCCAATATGAGTATGTAACTAAATGACGAGCTGTCATTTAAGGACAATGTCTGACAGTTACGATGAGTATCACAGAGTCAGAGTGAAAGAATCGCTTGCTAGTGATAGATCATTGCCGCGGAGCTACAACTGTTGACAGGAGCAGCGCAGCT
>Ga0209782_1002412_pt1 | contig 10406 bp, 7 predicted proteins | sample WorMetmaBAHAMAS1_FD_187390 | JGI IMG/M metagenome (GOLD analysis project Ga0209782, IMG submission 187390) | Marine gutless worms symbiont microbial communities from Max Planck institute for Marine Microbiology, Germany - Inanidrilus... | ecosystem: Host-associated > Annelida > Digestive system >...
CAGTGAGGAGGGGGACACCCCCTCCCCACACCCTACCCTTCTCGGCGCCGCTCAAACTCAACACCTTTGGCGTCTCGTCCCCCCTTAAGCTAAATCCTGGCTACACACATGCTCGTCCGCTATTACCATCTATTAATATTACACAACCCGAAAGCTGATACTCATTTAACATCCCACACAGGATGGAAGACTGAGCTGACCTAGTAACTGCAGTAGGGTTGTCAGGCCATGCAGAAAGATAAATGTCACAGTACCATCAATGTGTTGGTCGAGTCGGGACACTTGTAGTCAGCACCAAACTCGCAATAGTCACAACAGTCACCGGACGATGGTATGTACAAAACAAAACTCCAACCAGCACATTAGTGCTGGAAGAAGTGGGTCCTCAGTCCTCAAACCATCATATTTTACACGGTTTTACTGTTACAAAAACATAACACAGGACAAAGCCGACTAAACTAGCAAGTACCAGAACATAATCGCATTGTCAACTGCCTGTGACGTGATTCAATCCTGGGATGTCGCACAAAGCACTCAGGCATTTTATCAGTAGACTACTGCAACTTGTAACTATAAATGCAATATAGTTGACAGATGACGTAATGTTCATGATAGAAATAAGTTAACCAATAAAGGTATGCTATTTCTACAGCCATTAGACACTAAAATTGATGCTTGTAAGAAATTTAATCATGATGAACACTTACTAATAATCAGTATATTTGTGAATCAATCAACTTACAATTACAGCCAGCATTCCACGTCCAGAAGGCAACAAGGTGCAGAAGCCAGCTAAATAGAATGCCTTCAGTCATATAGTACCAGTCTGGCCGGAAATATAGCAGAGGTCGCAGCAGACTGGTCCAGACTAAGTACGATGGAACACAGTAAACAATGTTGAGAATAATGAAAGTAATTCGAACAATTATATGCCAAGATCTCGGCTCCATTAACTTTGTAATCATTTAGCAGTAGTAAAAGTGCATTAAATGACTTCCTGCAACAAAACACATGTAAAGGTACAGGTAAAAATAAATGCGTATATCAGTATACAACTAGCGTCACCACTACTGGAAGTCCTGTGCCATATGGGATCATACAGCAGAGGTAACATACCCGCCTTCAGCCCAGCCAATTAAAGCTTGTACTCGATTCAGTGTCCCCAGATGGATGCTAGACTTAGCTGATCTAGTTTCAATAACTGTAGTTTAAATAAATAAATAAATACAAATTCAATCAAACATTCAGATATTTATCTGCAATTGTAATAAAAATGCACAACTAAATGACACTACTAGAGGCAGTAACTCTGCACTTATGTCCACCCACAAAACCAGGCCTACAGAGTTAAAACCAAATAATACAGCAGTAATAGCAAACTACACAATACACAGACCAAGCAGAGTGCACTTTGCTTAACAGTCAGTTAACAACTCACTATGAGTGCTAGTACAGTGTAACTTGTAATTTATATACAGGGTGTGCCAATAAATAACAATCCCTTAGAAAAATGCTGTATTTCAGCCACGGTAATACGGATTTCAGCCAAACTTGCAGATTTTGTATGTGAGTATTCACACAATATAGCCTGTGAATTTTATTGAAATAACTGATATGGTTCAACACATCCATTGCCATGTCCGTATGATGCATGTGCTATTATTTTTACATCAGAATCACAGTTTAGTTACTTGTTCACTTAGAAAAATATATTTATCAGTTCACACGGTTGGAATTTTTAAACCATAGCAAATATCGTAACAAAATTTGCTGCATATGTAGCCTGGTGGCCTGAATCCTCCTTGGTGAAAGTTGTAATTTTGGTGAAAAATCTGTTACAATAACAATAATGAATTTTTCCTAAAGGACTGTTTTTTACTAGCACATCCTGTACATGTTCCCAAACAGATACTACAAGAAATCATTAAAATTTAACAGAACACATGAAAACTAGAAATGCAGGGGAGAGCCTAGCATGTAGACCACCCAGCATAACAGTGTTGCCCCTAGCAAATAGTAGCGAAACAAAACTATGCACTGATTGATGCAGTGACTAACAATAATGTTATTCTGAATCGCAGCTGTACTTGTATGGCTAAGCCAAAGTAGGCTACATGTAATGTAAATAAAGCAAAATAAATCGGTTAATATTTGATAGTTAAGGCTACAAAGAATTGCGCCAATGCCAAATTGTTTGGGCCACCCTGTACAGGTTGATCCTAGCTTAGCTAATCCTAGCTAGTCACAGCCTACGGACGTGGTTGTCATATGACCTGTTTTAAATTTGGGGTCCCCAACCATAAATCAGGAATGGTTGAACTTTTTAAGACGAAATTAACACTAACCGTACTATAACCACCAACTGTTATTCTACATTCTTGACCACATAGTCCACATCACGGGCACAACAGTGGCAGTCTGGCACACACCCACATGTAAGAAACTTAAAGAAAGTTGATGTTACAAGTCACAACCACTAACGTCACACGGTCACATGGTAGCATCTGTCACCGGAATAATGACCGGATACGTTCATTGCGTTGCACAACTTGCAAGGAGTTGCAATGCGGTGCCGTGCGGTGTCGCGCGTTATCTTGCGTCTTGTATCGTAATTAGTAATTAGGCATACACTCGTGTACACGTTTACATAATTCCACGATAAATAAAATAATACAAACTGAACACAAAGGTTGTATAGGGCCACTAGTTATCATGATTATAAATTCTCCGAGAGTCATCTGCGTTTTATTATTGGCCAAACGTTTTCGTCACAACTCGCAATCACATCACGTTACATCGAGTGTCATTTGATCAAACCCTTTGCCCAGCCCAGTGTGATCGTGACGTCATTTTTGTGGGGTTGTTGTTTGCAAATAGGATGATGGTACTGTTATAAATTCTCTTGAAGGGCATAGTTAATTGAATTATTAAGATTATCGTGTGAATTGTGCAGTAGTTTATTGCAGTCTTGCATTTTTAACTGAAAACACACTTGTTCTTTTACATTATGGTTTGTTTACATTAAGTTTTCAACTCTGAAAAGGGCATATGTTTTGGTAATTCATTAGTGATATTCAACCAGTGATCGGATTCTTCAATATTGTCTTGTTCTCAAGACGTCCCAAGACAGTATTTCTACTATGTTGGTCTAGTCTTGGTCTCGGGGGTTATTGTCTTTGTCTTAGGTCTTGCGATCTTGGTCTTTGAGAGATCAAGAAAATGCAAGACTAAAGACTTGGTTGGTGGCGTTGGCTCAGTTGTAGAACGTCGGTCTTTGGCTGGCGGACTTTCCCTGTCCTGCGCCGGACCTGCAGCTAATGGGTGACCACTCACATAGGTAAGCCGTCCGCTGCAGCCTGCAGGTCAACCAACTAGGTCAACTCAGCCTTTCATCCTTTCAGGGTCGATAAATGAGTATTAAGCTGATATCAGCTTATGGGTGCATAGACTTCAGCAGCTATTCAGGTGGGCTCAGAGTACAGGTAGGTTGGCCTAGACCTGAGCCGGCGGCCGCCCAGCGCTGGTCAAGCACCATTGGCTGCCCTGCGTGGCAGCCTAGGCCTAATTGTATAGCTGTCTCACGTGACAGATGTGTCTTATGACATGTGTTGTTAGTCGAGCGGTTTGTCTTGGCTATATTGAATATTGTTATTTATTTCTTAAGTCATCTATGACTGACGAGACCGGTCTATCTAATTTATGCCATGACAACGCCGTAACGGACGCAGATGCCATGTCTCTGCACGCAGGGGCCCAGGTAACTGCATTAATTGTTCGCTTGCACCTACCTGCATCTGACCATGATTGCCATAGTGTGACTAGGATATATAAGCACTACTTCAGTGCACTTGACTCAGTGTTGGTCATATTCACGATCTGGTAAAGCTACATTGCTAGGGCCATGTGGTGTTTTTACTTTAGCGCGTCATTATGCTGACTGTCTGCATGTCGTCACGGCATTGTCACGGTGTCATGGCTTGCACGGCATAAATTAGATAGACCCGACAAGACAGATCAGGGACGACTCATCGCTATTTTAAGTTGGTTCTCATGCTGTGATTTTGTCACGTAAATAGATGAATAATATTATTCGACAAGTATCAGGCTGCGACCAGTATAATTGTACACGGGACTGGAAGCCACAGTCGCTCAGCCAATCAGAAGATGAGTATTGGCACCGAAGATTGAAGCTAACCTCATGGTCTTTATAAATAGATTTGGGGTTTTCCCTAAAAACCCTAGGCTCTATTATCATACACGGGACTGCTAGCCAGAGTCGTTCAGCCAATCAGAAGCCGTGTATTGACTCCAGAGAGTGAAGCAGTAGCAGAGCTTTTTGTTATAACCTGTAGAGACAGACTGTGCATGACAGATTTTGACAAACCACTTCTGAGAGGTAAGTGATCATGATCACTTGACTCATTTTAAATTTTGTGGGCCCCTGTTGTATCTCTGGAATGGCTGAAGTCAAAATTTTGCATACAGATAGTATATTTCAGGTGTTGCAGTTTTTAAACTCTTGATGATTTGTAAGAGCCTTAAAGAGGATTTCACAACTTTTGTTTTTTGGGTATGTGCAGTGAGCCAAATTTTATTTGGCATAACTACTAGCTGGCTATTGTCCACTTTAATGGTAAAGCTAAAGGTAAGGTTAACAGCAGAATTATGGAGAACTTATGGATTGGAGTCTTTGTGTAAAGAGAAGTGTATGGAAACAAAAGTTGTAAGTGCAAGTATAAAAATGATTGAGATTGAGATAAGAGTAGGATGTAAGGCATTGCCAGATATGGCCATAATAGAAACATGGGTATTAAGTCCTGCAGTAAGTATAAATTGCCCTTTACACCACTTTGTCTTTTTAAAACAGTGATATTTCTCTGTGAAGATATTAAGCGCACAGCATGAGTCATAAAATTTGTTAATGGTGATCCATAGTTATCTAATTGTAGATGGATTTTGGATTTGTTCTCCTATCGTAGTTTTAATTGTCAGCATCTATGTACAGCTGCTGTTTTGTTCATTTTGACAGAGAATGTGTTTTTGTCATTGTTTTGAACTGATACAAAGAACAACATTAATTACAACTACATTGCTTTTCTTATGCACTATTTATGGTAAGTTATGCTAGAGATTGCAGTCATTATTTTAAGGCTGCAGTTTGATGATTAATAATGTGAAATAATGGAATTATTGTTTGAAGATTTAATCAGTTGCATATTTTAAAACTATGATGTGGTTAAATCTTTATTGTTGTTTTTTCAGAAATTGTTTCTGTCTTAGTCTTGCAATATAACCATCCTGAGTTTATGGTACTTTATTTAGAAATGTATTATTACTGTAAGTATTGCTTAGAGGACAGTCTGCCAGAAGTGCATTTACAGATTGATTTTTGGTTGGCTGCCATTAATGGACAACAGATTGTACTGATCATTGTGAAATCTGGCAAGAAATATTCCATATTATTTTGGGGAAAAAATGTCCATTTACTATGCAGCTTATCTGTGAAATTTTGCTAAATGGATTTGCTATTTAGGCAGGTATGCTTGGGAATGGATCATGTGGTTGCATGTTGTGCACACATAAATGGATGAGCAGACATATGGGCACATAAATATTGGTTAGATATTAATGGTGTAAATTAAACAAATTCTGGAAGCATGGGGGTAAAGCAAATTTTATCCAGAATGCTAGTAATGTTCATTTGACATTGTATTTGGATTATTTTGCTTGTATATTTATTGATATGTATATTGCAGAAGTAACAGCAGACTTGTGCAAGACACCAACAGTAGAAGGTGTACAGACGTCCCTGCTGCAAGGTGTTGTGCCGCGAGGTGTTATCAATGCTGGCGACTACACATATGATCACAGTGCTGACTCTGTAATCAAATGTGTTGCGAGCTGCTGTATGTCGTCCACTTGTGAGGTGCACAGCAGCATTATCTATTATCTGCATTAGCATAACTTTAAACTAGTTCTGCATTCAGCTTCACATCTGCACAGGTTGTCGATGCTGCATTTAGCTCCATTGAATCATTGAATCTTGCCAGCACTATCTACTGCCGGACATACAAGATCCAGCCTTCACCGAGAGACTCAGAAAAACATTCAAATTTCTGTTTATTAGATCTGAAGAAAAGTTCTGCAAATTATTTTTACCATATCAACTCAGTCACTACGATTGATAAATTTTCGGCTATGTACATAAATTTATTGTGATGATTATTGACATTATGTCTGGTTTTATGTGACATTATTTGTGCTATTTTTATTTCTATATTGTATCAGTCTAGCATTTCGCTACCAAACCAGATAAACCATTATTACAGCATTGAGTCCATTCTCATCCAAGGAAGCAAACCCAACCAACAGTGTCAGAAAATTAAAAGGAACTCTATGACACTGGCCATTATAAAATCACTCACTAACCTCATTATTTCATGATCTACCAACTGACTTATGACTGATGGAATGGATGTTTTACCCCCTTTAAACTGGTTTAATTGATACAATGAGTTAATGATAAATAATGATCTGATTGCCTTTAATAAGTTTGCATTGAAGTTCTGTGTGTCACTTATGTGAGAAGTGTGTTCTCTGTCTGCTCAGGTGATGTATTTCTTTAACAATGAATGTCTGCTCGTGGCGTGCAATCGCTCGTGGCCAACAGCTTGTGATGCTGTGCGAAACAATAACAAAAAATTCACTGATGCCTACTATCTGCGTGTTCGAACCACAGGTGAATGGACATCCTGGCCATGTTATGTTGTTTACATTGCCCATAGTGCATAGTCATTGAAAATTTTGTAAATGGGTCTACTGATGATTTGTTGGTGCATTGTTGCACACATTTCAGACTCCAGTTACTTTTTGTTTTCTATCACTTCACAAGTCTTTTTGTGCCCTTTTAGTTGAGGAATCAATAGTAAATATATACTGGAAGAAAGCAAAATGGTTGACTTTAATTTTATTATGTAATATGTGTGAGATAGGTATAACAAGAGGGCCTAGCAATGGCTAGGATAGTGTGAGATGACCCCTCCCCTCTTCCACCAGAAATCCCGGCGTTATCCCATCCGACGATCCGGGTGAGGCGTTGTCAGTAAGTAGCAAAGACATCCATCTATGCAAGCATGCAAAGGTATCCGGGATCCATTGCACCCTGTGACCACAATGCACAAACGTCACAGACAGACGGACGGACACTGACATCGTGGCATAAGTGCGAGATGTATATATTACATCTCGCGCTGAAAATTATGTGGTATAGGGTTATAAATATGCAGTAGTAATATTATATAGTTTGTAAACACCTCTAAGAGTTCTCTAACACACTCCAGTATTGTATCAAAATGGCTAAACGTAGGATGAAGCAAATAATGCCGCACATTTGCCCAGGGACTCTAGTTTTATGATGCCAAAGATCACGACGAAATTCGAACTGGAAATGCAAGTGGGGTGGGTTAAAATCAGTTCGATTTGTCAGTGTATTTGTTGCAAAAAACATGATTGTATAATATATCGACAACAAATCGACCAAGTGGAGTTTGAGCATTATCATACAAATGTGTGCCAACAACTGACATTTCTCGGTCTGTGTAGCAATTTGCTATCGACCGACGCTTGTTTCTTAGTAATTGTGCTTAGTGGGCAGAGTGATATAGTCGATTTTGTGTGAAGCAGCATCACGCGGTCCATCGGTGTTAGGAGATATACTTGTTTGTACAGTTGTGCAGCAGATTTCCGTGGCATTGTTCCTCTGCAGTAACTGAGCCATTCGTTTGCATTGAGTCTGTGTTACAGGTGGTAGTTGTGAAATGACACATAGCACTTTGTGGTGTGACTTGTGACTGCAGATAGATAGACACCTTCTGTCTATTACCCAACACTTTAGTGCACCATCTCGAGTGATCAGTCGGCTGTCTGACTTTAATCACATTACCTATTCCTGGTCATTACGTCCCCCCCCCAGTACAGTGGCGGTTGTGACAGTGTTCTGTTTAGGTCACTTTAAACACATTTGTTGATGATGATGATGGTGGTGGTTTGCGTCGGTGTGTCTCGGCAATAACTTTTAAACAAAGTGACCTTTGACCTAGATATTTGGTGACTGGGTACTATCTTGGTCAAGTTTTAAGGTCAGATCACAGGTCAGATCGCGCAGTCAGAGATAAAACAACAACAATGGCCCTGGTTAGCACAGTCCGCTGGTGATTGTGAACACCGCTGGATGACTCTGGCCTCTAAAGACTTAAAAAGTTTTTGTTTCTCGTTAAAGTACAAGAGAAATTTGCTTTGACTAAATATTGCACTGAAGCCGTTGGTGCAGTCGCGAGCAAGAGCTTTGTCTAGTCTTACTGACTGGTTGTGTCAGATGAAATTTTGGGTCTCGAAGATGTCACCACAACGTATTCAGTATCAACAGATTGTCAGGATGCTGGTTGTCCTGATGGCGAAGAATGTCAGTCGAACATGTCGCACGGCTCCACACGCCACGTCTGTGTGTGTCCCGCTGGTTATGAACGTGATGCCAACACCAAACACTGCAAGCCAGTATCAAAGTCTGGTCAGTATATGTGCTACTAAGCAATGTGCATCAAACAAAATTAATCTCTGGCATTGGGTTGAATCGTTTATTCTATGTCGTTCATAACTATTTCAAATATTTTCACAAAAAAAACATTTTTCTTCAGTATTTGCACCGAAAACTGAAGGATGATAGATATTTTGGCTGTGTTGTCTAGATTAATGACATACATATGAACAACTTGTGAGATAGACGCTGCACGTAGCATACAGATGTTAAATTAATGACAGCAAAGTAAGAAACAGTTTTTAAAAAATCATGTTTTTATGAACGATGCAAAGTGAAAGATAATGCTGGAATTTTCCATTAAGTCAGTTAAATATCTTTCATTTTTTAGTTGGACAGTTTATGATTAGTTTTTGAACAGTACTGCACTGTGCACGAATTGGTGTTGTAACTGCTGTTTGTTTTGAATTTAATTTCGAATATTGAATGTCTTTCTGCTTTGTTGTATCATAAGTTTGCATATCTGTGGCTGTCGTTAGTTTACAGTGATATTTCTAGCCGTGTTTCTTTCCCGTTGTTTTACATTTACATATTTGTGCTTTGCTGCTCATTTCATGTCGACATTTGTTTTGTATTTTGAACTGTTCAGTTTATTAAATTTGCTCTCACATTTAGATTTTCTTTATGGAAATAAGGTTAAACGTGATGCTTTCTGGCATATGCGATTGTGATGTGGTTCATAGCTGTGCAGCACAGAACTGCAAACAACAACACTGTTGATGGCAGCCGCACCAGTAATGATGATGATCGTATAGCTGGCACAGTGAGATATTGCACAGTGGGCTTGCTTGACCAGTGCCCGGTCAATGAGCAGTGCGTGCCCCGACCCAAATCCATTCTGCGGACACGCAGTGGACTTTGCACATGTTTACCAGATTTTGCCAGAGATCCACGGACTGGCACGTGCTATAATGGTAGGAATCAAATAATGCACAAACTGCTTACAAATTATTTGTGATGTTTTACCATCAGTGATTTCACAGGAAGTGTCTACCATGGTGTTTAACATTGACTTTACCATGAAGAAAATTCTGCGCGTGAAGGCAGTATAAGAAGTCAACAACAACAACGTCTTTCCTTCATATTCTTAGATTTCGTCATTTTAACTGACCGACACATGGCGCCTTAAAAACTGCATAATAATAATAATAATAATAATAATAATAAAAACTGCCTCTTTTCTGAAGCCAAAATCAGATGTATTCTAAATCACACATCTGAAATGAGATATAAATATCTTATTGCTTACATGTTTCTGTTGCTGGTTGAGTGACATATAGTACTTATAGTTTGTAGCCTTCATGTCTTTTTCCTCCAGGGCTGTAATATGCCCTGATTTATTTGCTGATTTTGGCACTGTGTAAGTCATGTACTTCTTTACCCAACTTCTTTTTGTCCTTAAAATCCTTGCTTACTTACTTCTTTGAGAATAGGCCCATTCTATATTTCCAGGCTGGAGGTTGTAAAAGGCAACCAGTCCTGGCTGTTGTTGTTTTGTGGTATTTTTGTTTGAAACTATATTTTGTTCCTGATGCATGTTTCCTTTTGATATTTTTCATTTAGTTTTTACCACGCGACACTATGCTAGCGCGGTATATGCCATCATTGTCAGTCGTGTGTGTGTCTGTCTGTCACACTCCAGTATTGTATCAAAACAGCTAAACTGTGATATGCGGAATTGACTTCGAAGTCCGACACGGACTTCGGGGATCATTCTGCATATACACGACTGTCGTTCGTCAGATAGCGTTCACATCCGCTAACTCGTCGACGATGCGCGTCGACGTTGTCACGTGCATCGTCGGCAGATAAT
>Ga0209782_1002413_pt1 | contig 10405 bp, 10 predicted proteins | sample WorMetmaBAHAMAS1_FD_187390 | JGI IMG/M metagenome (GOLD analysis project Ga0209782, IMG submission 187390) | Marine gutless worms symbiont microbial communities from Max Planck institute for Marine Microbiology, Germany - Inanidrilus... | ecosystem: Host-associated > Annelida > Digestive system...
AGACAATACGATACATTATTACAGCATGGAACACACCCTACACTGTAAATCAAAAAAACCCAGTACACTAGACTTATGCCCATAACTTAGTCAAATGCTAATCAATTTTCAAAATTCTGATATATATTCAGTAGCAAATTGGCAACAGAGTTCTAACTAAATGTTCAACCTTACCTTAAAGGCATAGCTACACTACGTTGTGAAATATTAAGGTCTTAAGACAGTGACATTCTGAAACATGTATTGTCATTAATAATAAAACACAAGGTAATGTAGCTGCACATTCAAAGTGTGGATGGCTATTCAGCTATCACTTCTCTACATATTTATTGGTGTCTTTTCTAGAAAAAAAGTTTTAAAATCGGTGAACACTTTGGAAACTTACAGGCAAAAATGTTGATTGTCTCAAGTGCCCTGTTCACCTTGTAATGTCTTGCTTAAAGACAGGGAACTGGCAAGCTAGTTATATATGACAACCAGAAACTGTTTTTGCTCTTGATATGTTACTTCGCAGATTACTTTTGACTTCAGTGGCAATAAATATTAAACTGACGAGTATTTTTCTACGACTTTTTTGACTGGCTGAGTCTTACACCACAGTTTGCTACACTCAGTCACTAAGCATGGAAATTTTCTGAACACAGAGATTTCACAAGGTAGTGCATTTAAGGGGTGGCAGCATGTTTAATAAATACTTTAAGTTAAATTTACTAACGAGCACCTCAATGAAAGAGTTTTGAAATTCAGTCAGTATTTGGTGAAGTTATGCGCAACAGTCTAGTGTCCTGGTTTTTTAACTTACAGTGTACACATACATACATACACTTGAAAACTATCATTAAATTTAATTTACTATGCTATATGTGTATATAGTAATTAGTAAAATTTCTCTATTTACAGCAAAGGTCAGTTGCTGGTAAACATGGAGATGTTGATTGGGCTAATTAAACTGCTTCTCCATGTCAATTTGTCAAGCAATTTTAACAGTCGATGAATGCACGGAATGTAAATGCATGATAAGCTGACTTTGTCTACAATGTCACTACTCTACATCAGCAAAGAATGTAGACCAAGCAAATCTACAGATACATTTCAAAACTGCGAGTAAAGGCTAGTTAATCTGCAGTTTCCACAATGGCAGACTTTAAAACAAGAGAGTCTAGCACTGGCTAGCATGGCGCGAGATGATTCGCCCGCAAGCAGCACGGCGGCCGCAGCAGCACAGCGGCCACAATGCGCAGTAAAGGGGGATCGGAATTTGAAACCTAAATTAGCTATAATGCGCCAATGCACTTCCATCACAGACAGACACACGGACAGACAGACTGGCATCATGGCATAAGTGCGAGATGTATATATTACATCTCATGCTAATCACCCTACGTTTTGTAGCCATTTCAGATACTACAACAACACTAACTGCAATTAATTACTTTGTCCAGCACTCAGCAGTTGACTAGTTAATAAAGTTAACTACTTATGCAAACAACAGTGGAATTAGGAATAATAACAATAATCACAACATACAAACTTGCAAAATGCACCTAAGCAATCAAAGGCATTGTTCACTGAATGAAAAGTTAGCTTTCCACAACAGTAATAACCACTACACGATAGCAAAATGTTTCATACCACACAAATACAAACTTTTGTTCTTACAATAAAACACGTGACCAACTACTATTCTGGCTGCTCGTTCTTTAGCTGGGTTAGACGTTCTGCCAGGGCTTCACCAAATGACAGACGATATTCTGGACTAATTGTGTCGAGCAGAGCATATATCGTTTCAAAATATCGTGACATTTCTTCTTCAACGATAGTATCAAACTGACGGCCGACAATCTAAAATGAACAGTGCTGAACCAATGACAGTCTAGATTTGCGTACAGTTATTAATAATACACGATAATCCTTAATAATTATATAATGATTAAACTGTCATCACATTCTATCAAACCTAGTATAGTAACAATGTGCAAGTCTCACTCTGCAACGACAAATTTGCACCAGGAATGTGTTCAAGGACACCACCTTCAAGGCCAAGGGAACTCAAGGCAAAGGCCAGTGCCTTTTGAGACTAAGATTGGATGGGAACTGCCAAAGCCTAACATAATGTAACCAATATTTTCACAACTATCAAGAACTATAACTTCTGTTACAGTCAGAAGTGATCTTGGTACTGATCCTGGAAGCTAAACTAAATGGGTTTTTATGAGGCCACTCTTGCAGACTCAAAATGTTTTGTGGTCATTATTTTTTGTTATTGGTACATGTACCATAGTTTTGATGTAATTGCCTTATTTCTTCAAGTGCACGTGAGTTTGCATAAATAAACTTCTTCTTAATCTGCACATCTGGTCCACTGTAGATCAAATCGATGCCAGTCTGTTTTTGTAGACTGGCATTGGTTTAACAGTACCGGTAATCAGCATTGTCGGCATGCCTCCGTTGACAATAAACCATCGCTATCAACGTGGGTGGTTGCTCTACGTGTTAAATGCGATCAGTGCCTAGATCTACTGGTGCTGGTGCAGTCGGTCACACTACTACAGGATTGGATTACCAACTAATTACTACCACCAGCTGCAGGAAACATGGCACATTTCATAAATACCTGCTAGAACAATTCAGCCAGTCAAGGCGACATAAAATTACTGGATTTGTGCAGTGAATTTTTGTGGATCATAGCACTGGCACGACATGGCTCTTCAAACTAGCGATACATAATGATACTATACTGAACTGATGGTATACCACAGCTGGTAATTCAGGTGCACAGTACATCTGCAAAAGTCTCCCAAAATTAATTGGTTACCAAAGAATCATCCACCACAAAACGAATGTCAGTTCAGTCATCCCCACATGTCTACCAACAATGAAAATTAAAAATACGTTGTTTTGATTACGTGCAGTTTGGTCTTTACTATGGTTTTAGACTAGTTTTATTGTAAGGTTTACTTAAGCCAACTCAGCATTTCATCCTTTCGGGGTCAACAAATGAGTGGTGAGCTGGAATTGGATGTGTGCTACTGCTAATCACATCTTAATGAGAACTCTGGTGGTGTGAAACTATACTAATCTTTCGCGTATAAACTTACTCGAAATCCTTGCATACACAGTTCGACGCAAAACGATTCACCTTCTTTCGTTTGCAAATTAATGTACACTAACTCATCACTTCGCGATAATTTGGAAGACAGCTCCGCAAACGAAACAGCATACTGTATTTCTTTAACAGCTTCTTCAGCTTCAATTGGCATGGTTCCACACTCGTCGTCACTTTCCGTTCTATTCATACCAGTCGCCATAATCGACGACTAAAGTTTTAACACAGCAGTTCGTACACTTTACATTCACGAGCCCGTGACTTGCGTGACTTTGACTTTAGCGGAAATAAATTTGTCGCGGCAAGTTCTCTGCAGAAAACGCGACTGTAACTACGAACTGACACAGACAAGGAAGTAACAATTAATCAAATCAATCAAATAAAATTACGTTTATTTCAGACCACCACTAATAATAGGTCCATATCAAGGACTAAAAGAAGCTGAGACGTGGCGATACGATCATACGATACGATTAACGTAATATCACTCTAGTCACGTCGCGACTATAGTCAGCTTAAAATTAAATTACCGACCGACATGTGTGGCGGGCCGTGATCAGTGTCGGCTCCCGAGAGTACCGAGTCCCGACATCCGAGACTCACTCGCCAACATGTGGGGCCAACATTTGTCGGGTCATGTTGGTTAGAGACGGGCCGCCGAGTCTTAACGTAAAAAATGTTGAAGAAACTTTTTGTATGCTGTATTTTTATGTCTGTCTGTCTGTCTCTCTTTCTACTAGTTTATAGGCCTAAGTTTTTATGGACCATGTTTACAGAATTAAATCTGATTTGATTTAAACGCTAAAAACGTGAAAAAACGTTGAAAAACGTGATAACAACGTTTATCCAAATTCAAATCCCCAGTAGGCTAGTGGTGACTGACAAAGGGCGTGATAAAAGTAAAATAGAGTATAATTCCGACCTGCATACTGCATTACAGTGTCTTTACTTCTTCTAATATAGATTTAGGCTACCATGTTGCGACGCTGCGATAGGCCTATCGAAATGTGGGAATGTGTAATTATAGGCAATATACAGCAGGCGATTGCCGCGACAGTTAAGGTTCTGCACACCGGATCCGGCACGGCACGACACGTCACAGCACGCAAAGAACGGTACGGTACGGCGCCATGCGTCGCTTTCACGCCAGATTCGGCACGCCTCCGCACGGTGTACCGCGCGCCGTATCCGGTGTGAAAGAACCTTTAGAAGGTGAAGGCACTAGCCGTACACGCAAATCGATCAATCAGACATTTAACGTCCGGCGACGGCGGCGGCGGTACAGCACGGGTCGTCGAGTCGACTGGCGGCGGGCGCACTGTGAGGAATGCATTACGTCGAAGCCACATATAAATCAGAAGTCTGCTGATCCAACTGGCACGTCGCCGAACACGCGCATGATCAACCCATGCGTGTACCGAGTTCGCGGTCTCGTTTACATCGCCGCACTAAAGCCCGCATTCCACGACAACGACACCGGCATCGCAAGGATGTCAGCGAGGAGGTCGGTGTCGGTGTTGTGGAATGCCTCCTTAACTGAACTGAACTGAACCGAACAGGACCGAACATGGTCCGACAGCCTGGTCCGCGTGTAGATCTTACGTTTGGCCTACTTTCGCTTTTCACTGAAAATGGAAAGTCATGTAATCGTTATTGTAGTGAGATGTGAACGAGCCTTAAAGATGCGAGAACTCACAGCATACTGAGTGCATACTGACTGCAGAATGCCATATGCGTCTTCGACTGCCCACATCAGAGACCGTCGAAGGCTCTGTGGGATAAACCGCTTAATCCTAATCAGTGATGTTTACTTAGATTTAATGAAAAAGCACGGGACGAGGACCGCCGCTTAAGCACCGTCCACACTAGCAACATGTCGAAGCAACAGGCAACTTGTTGCCCTAGTGATCGTCTTGTAGCACTCGACAGTGGAATGGAAATGTTTGCATCCTCGTGACATATGTTTGCGTCATCCTCGCGAGGATGTCATGACGATGCTACGAGGAAACTGCTTCCGTGGAATTTCAGTTTATGCTGTGAGTTCTCACATGTTTAAGGCTCGTTCACATTTCACTGACAGAACTGAACCGATATTGTTGCTCGGTCGTTCGACTTGTCGCCGAAAATTGATCATGTTCAATTTCTTTCGTTCGTCTTGCCAAGAGAACCGCATCTCAATCGCCTTAGCAATTCTTCCAAAATACACTATCGTTACTAACAGACAGACAGACAGACTGACTGACTGACCGACATAACGAACACGGAACGCGGCCTATAGCAATAGCTGATAAAGCTCGCATTCCACGACGCCGACACCGACACCGACTTCCTCGCGAGGATCCTCGCCGACACGTCCGGCACGCGCTATTAAAGTTATTCATGTGGCAAGCTGAACGACACGCAGACATTCTCGCGACGATCCTCGCGAGGATGTCGGCGAGGATGTCGGTGTCTGCGTCGTGGAATGCGAGCTTAACGCCACAACAATGCGGCTAATAAGTTCAGGTGAATAGAGTGTACAGAATAGGTAATATTGGGGTGCATGGGGTAGGGGCAACGAATGACAATCACTGATTGCAGACACCATACTGATAACTGTTGCACCGAATTCATGTGTCAAAATATGATCCACAATGGGCTTTCTATTTTCTAATAGAAGTCCGGCATTTATTAGCTTACAGTTACAGGCATGCCAAACTTGCGCCATATTTTTTCGACCACGGATGCAATAAATGTCATAAAATATTATGACATTATTTTACGTGCGTGCCTTGTCACAACCTATCAAAGTGTGTCATGGGTCAAAAATGACCCATAAGGGCGTTCCAGTGTTAATCGACGAACACGCTTATGAAAACAAATTGTACACCTAACACGCAAGTAGTCTATACTACGAGAACTGAAATATTGCAAGATAGATCAGCGTAAATGATGCATGTGGCTTAAATTGAAGTGCAGATGAAGACGAAGTTCTCCTGCCGATGCAGTGCTGCTGCTGCTGTTGCTAATGTTAACGGTGATAAAAACGATCGTTACGGCAAAGACGACAAGAGAACCAGCGACAACGACCTCGTTGGTTGTAGGAAGCGGACAACTAAAACTTGAAAATATATAGGCTACAGTCGTATCGACCGGCAGACCCAAGCCGGCAGTGCATGTTATAACCGTGCGACCATGACTTTTGATATTTTAGCGCCATTTTGGCATGCCTAACGCCTGCCGTGCACTACGTCTCCATACCGACTTACGTGCAGATAGCAGAGTTGTTTTCTGTTTTACAGGGCGTACAAACACGTCATAGCTGGCAAGGGGGTCTGCAGTGTGTGTATCTTTGTGATTTTCACAAGTCCTGTCAGAAAGAAAACAAGAGGGCCTAGCAGTGGCTAGCATAGTGCGAGATGACCCCTCCCCTCTTCCCGGCATGCACCGCGACCACAATGCGCCCGCATGCAGTGCGATTGTGGGCTGCGACCACAATGCACGGTAAATTTGGATCGGAAGTTGAAATCTAAATTAGCTATAATGCGCCAATGCACTTCCGTCACAGACAGACGGACAGACAGACGAACACAGACATCGTAGCATAGGGCCTAAGCGCGAGATGTATATTACATCTCGCACTAATAATGGTACCCCCTCCTCGCGCTTGCTGTGGTCTACTGCTTGAGTGCATGGTGGTGGTAAAAGGCATGTGGTACGTTTTATACCGCCCTAGTCTATGGATTCAAATTCCATATTGCATGTTGCACAGCTACATTTCAGTACTTCGACGTGTTGTACAACGAGTTGTAGTCCTAAACAACGAATTCACAACAAGTCCACGACAGATATCGAAGTGATGGAGTTGCAGTAGGCAAGTGCGTCGCGCGATAAAATAAACTCGGAAAGGGACGCAGGTGCCTTGATTTTTTCAGCCCCCCCCCAAGGATGCCATCTATCGTATGAAACTTGGCCTTGGTGCGGGTCCAGACCAACGGCCATGCGGACCGATCGACTTCCAAGTAGCATCACGATCTGTGTCGCCGTTCGGCCACAATTCACCGGTGTCATTAACGATCAACCTGTTCCTTGAAGGACACTGTTACTGGCCGCTGTTCGAGCGTTCGCGGCGTGCCAGTAAATAAGCCTGGATTCTACGGAAGCAGTTTACTCGTAGCATCCTCGTGACATCCTCGCGAGCATGTCGCTAGCATGGCACGAGGAAATCGGGCGTGTCGGACAAGGATGTTACGAGAATTCTCGCGATGATGTCCCGCGTGTCGGGCGTGTCGGCGAAGATGTCACGAGGATGCTACGAGGGCACTGGTGGCGTGGAATTCCAGCTGTATACCGCGCACGAACGGCTCTGTGAAGTGTGACACGTTTCATCTGCAGATGCTCGTACACGTTGGGGATTTGTTCATGCAGTCACCGATCGACATGGGTATGCGACCAATCAGAAGAAAATATAAGATTTCGCGAAGTATTGTCCTATTTGTCGCACCCACGGCGAACCGGGTCGATCGTTTCATAGCTAAGCCACTGCTAGTCGGTTCGGATGAAACTAGAAATCTAAGCAGTCATCCTAACCATATGACCTTGACTTCTGACCTTTTGACCTCACAGTCAATGCATGCAGAGATCTGCCATACGTGTAGCAAGTTTGGCGTTGATAGCTCAAGTGGTTTTTCTTTTAGAGCGCGGGGTCGCTGACACACACAGACACAACACACGCAGATGCTAAGTCTGATCAGCTTACCTACGCTGACCGCCGACGTGGGTAATGAGGTCAGTTGAAATAAAGTGAGGTGATGTGAGATGAGTGATACAAACATTCCCTAACACGTCGCCTGTCACATTGAGGCGGGAATTTTTGGCCATATGTTCAAATAGGGTTAGAGTTAGTAGGGTCAGTATACGGTTAGGTTTATACATTGGTCTCTCCGGAATACAGGTGGCATTCTGAACGTTTGGCTAAAAATGCCAACCTCAGGCTGCAGCGTTAAGCTGAAATTCCACGGGAGCAGTTTCCTCGTAGCATCCTCGTGACATCCCCGCGAGAACGGCGCTAAGGTGTCACGGGGAAATCGGGCGTGTCGGACGAGGATGCTACGAGGATGCTAGCGACTTGTCCGCAACAAGTCGTGCGTGTCGTGCTCGTGGACTTTGGAGAAGGACACGACACATAGACAAACGGGCAGCACTACACCGTAGCAGACTGCCAGCCGACCAATCAGGTAAGTTCGTGGCAAGCTGAACGGGGAAGTCGCCCGACACGCCCCGTGACGCCCGACATCCTCGTAGCATCCTCGCGAACGATGCCACAATGATGTCGCGCGTGTCGGGCACGTCGACGAGGATGTCACGAGCACGCTACAAGCATGCAACGAGGAAACTACTGCCGTGGAATTTAGGCTTCAACGATGTCTTAAGCCGCGTCAATATCACCATGGGCAAGCGGCAGCTGACAAACCCGATGCCCCCGGAACAGACTCCACGAGCCGCCGGCCGTCATATGTCGCCACGCAATTTGGTGATCGACGATCGTCAGTCATCATTATGATCATTACTGTGGCCGCGCAATAGCCGAGCCGTGGGTATTGACCATCAGTTGCGTATGTGACTGTATGTTTGTCTGCGTGTCCGCGTTCTAGCAAGAAAACGGCTTGAGCTATCAACACCACACTTGGTATAGTCGGTTGACATAACAGTCTGCGGAAATTTTTGGCCATACGCTCAACTGCAGGGTTAGGTTCAGTAGGGTTACGTTTAGGGTTAATCTTACTTTTAGGGTTAATAGAATGAGAGTTAGGGCTGGGATAGTGCTAGGATCAGGGTTATGCGCTGGGCATACATGTTGAAGGCCGATTGTTTGGCCGAAAATGCCAACTACGACAGTCGCTCCAGATTAAAAAGGTCAAAGGTCAAGGTCAAGCGGTTATCAAATGCGCTGCCGGTGTGTGTACGTATGTCGATAGTTTTTTTAGTTTCCATGGCGACCAACCATCATTTCATATCAGCCGCAGTCGCTTTATAAGCCGTGCCGTGATTAGTGCCCGACTGACGTCACGTTAACCGACGTCAAAATCAATAAGCATGCCGACAGACGGGATTTTCGACGATTTCATATGTGTCCGATACTTTTCTCACTTTTGCCAAAAAATACCGAAACCTTCCACAGAGTGGGCTATCAGTCGGAATTATCTGATTCATCCACAGGTAAGGATATGGGTAGGTCGTAATGTGCCGTCTTGCAGGGATCTCGTTTACAATATTCCCTATCTATGGGTAAAATCCTCCCCCCCCCCAAAAAAAAACGCTTATCTCAAGAACAGCACATCTTTTTGTATGAAATTTGGTAGCTAAGCGTATATATAGCCTGCGTGGGTCAGCAATGTATACCATATTTAGGGAAAAGTGACACATTTGATTTTTTGGGTGTTTTTTTTCTGACACACGGTGTACTAACATTAGGCCTACCTTTCACTAAAAATGCGTGACAAAGCCTGGCGGTAGCCGGTCAGGAATAGCAGTGTCGCCTCCTACGGAATAATAGTAAACAAAGCCGAGTGCTAATCGACGCAGTGCTTAGCAGCGCCACCCCTAGCAAACGTAGTTAAAGTAACGCGAGTGTTTGCCAGCTGTACACACTTAAGCCTCGTAAACCCTACAGTTACTGAACAGAAGTTCACCAAATTTTAATCGATATAAACCACTTATCGCTGCATTCTAGCCATCTTCGTTGCAATCCTCCAATCCGTTTTGTTATGCCATGGCGACGAATAAAGTTCGGATAAGCCGATTTTTGGAATTCCGATTTCAATGTGTTTATCGATCATCAACTCTCTACCTTGTGTGAAATTTTGGTGAGATTCGGTTCAGTGACCACGAAGTTTAAGAGGTAAGAAGTTGTACGGCCGGCGTCAAAAACTTTACCGCACTTAGTTCAGCTACAATCGTTAGGGGGCGGGGCTGTTAGGCAGTCACGTGATCAGTAACTAAGTGTTTTCATAAGTATTACACTAGGGGGCGACACTACGGCGCCGAGCGTGCTATACGCTAGGCTTTGCCACGCATTTCTACATCATTTAGGTTCTAGCACCTTTTTGGTGGTCAGTGGGGAGGCCAGGGGTCTCCAAAAAGGGACGGTTACTAGAAAAATTTTGTCGGTCATATGAAGAAATATACATTTTTGACATAAATCCAGCACACAATAACTATATTTTTCATCTCAGTTGTTCAGTTATTCACCTACCAAAAATTTTATTTGGGGATAAGGAACCAGACCTCTGAGTGGAGGCCGTGCCCCCCTCCAGCCCC
>Ga0209782_1002414_pt1 | contig 10404 bp, 7 predicted proteins | sample WorMetmaBAHAMAS1_FD_187390 | JGI IMG/M metagenome (GOLD analysis project Ga0209782, IMG submission 187390) | Marine gutless worms symbiont microbial communities from Max Planck institute for Marine Microbiology, Germany - Inanidrilus... | ecosystem: Host-associated > Annelida > Digestive system >...
GTGGTAATGTCCCCCAATATTTTAGAAGTGATGTCGTTTAGGATGTCGACTCAAGTGACATCAACTGTTGTATTTAACGCAAATATTATATGCAGTTTCACAAAAAAGCTTCAGCTTCTGGGGAACTTTGTCCCCCAGACCCCCTACCGGGGCTCCCCCCTGGACCCCGCTGGGGTCCTCAGACCCCCAGTCTTTTTTATGTCCTCCCAATAATCCTGTGAGATCGACGCCCTTGGGATGGAGGGAGAGACAAGTGTGGCAGCAGGATTAATATATCACCGCCAGGACATGATGATGCCGTTGGCGGCGTTGACATGCAGCAGCCATGCAGCAGCAGACACCTGCATGTTGGGCAGATGCTGTAGCTGGCATTTCCCTCTTTCATCACCCTCCCTGCCCTCTGCATACTTTGTTAGCTCGTATGATAGTTCATATAATGCAATTCTATAACTGCCATCTCGGCTGCAGATCTCTCTATCTGTGCAGCGGCATGGTTACGAAGGACTCTTATTGCCGACCTCGTTAGCATCGGAGGTAGGCCTGATAATCGCCTCCGTCTGTCCGTCTGTTTCCACTCATAACTACTCAACCGAATGACATGTGACCTCAACCTTTTGCTTGTGTATGGGTCATGAACATACTTCTCTGGGGAATGAAAGTCAAGGTCGAGGGTCAACGTGGTCGGTTTGACCTCGATTCTCAATCGAGAACAGTTTTCTATACCGTCATGCACTTCGTTATACATTTCCACTCAGAATTTGCATTTAAATCTCTTGTATAGTTTAGCTTCTGGGGGCTCCGTACGAAATTTCTACCAGGGGCTCTGTCCCTTATAGACCCGCTAGAGGACTACCATCCCCTAGACCCATTGCACTAGGGGAATAATGAACTATTCCTGGTCCTTGGGGGAACAACGACACCGACAGGAAAGGATCGAGCCACGGCCAGTATATAGCAACATGCGTAGCAAAGCCTAGCGTATAGCCCGCTCGGCGTCGTAGTGTCACCTGCTAGCTAATATTTATGAAACACACCCTTTCGGGGGTGAAGTGAGCTAATATGGAGACAAACTTCAATGTAAACTTTACAGTGTGATGGCGGACTGACTGACTCTATCCACCTATCGTTCTTATCATATTTATCTTTTCCCGTACCGCGAACTGTGTGGATGTGGTGTAGGCTACCTGCTAGCGCTGAAAACGATAATGTGCACACGCTGACACTCAGTATCACTATAACAGCATGTGATAGGTAGTATACGGGTCCATAGCCTATATGATAACAATAGAAAACATGTAATAATTGCATGTTATTTTCACCGTGTCCATAGCGCAAATAACAAGCAGCAAGGGTGTTAGCCCGTGCATGATACTGCAGCGAGGCTGCCGCGGTAGCGACACGCCGCCATCAATTGGGTCAGTCATATAAAAACTATAACGTCATCCACAAACCGGGTCAACATGATCTACTGCAATGCCGTCAAAGGAGGTCGAAGTCACAGCCAGAGGTAACGTGCCCAGAAACTTTAGACTTATTAGTGCAGTTCGGCCATGTGGTTTTCGAGATAACTCAAGGCGCCATAAGCAAATTTAAGGGAGAAAAGGCCGCGCCCCCAAACTGGCCAAACGTGTCGAAATGTGGTGGCCTTTTTCCAGTGCAAAGCAAGTTGCAACGTTACCACGCCCAAAAGACGAGCGTATGGCCCTCGTACGTCTTAATGTCTGAACTAACGTGTGCTGGAGACCTTGGGTGCTGTGCTGTCCCCTAGTGAATCACTTTGAGTATACTTCCTATGCGCTGAGGCGCATGCAGATATCGATGGTACTAACTGTATAATAAAAATACGGGACATACATACAGTCTGAGACAGATGGACAAACACCAGACGCATGCATTACTTTTACGCCTACTAAGCTTACTACGGACGCGGCCAGCATACACTTTATCTTATTAAGCTGCAACTTGTCCTAGCAATTTTTGGCAGAAAATTTACTAAAAAAGAGAACAAGGTTTGTTGTTTGCCCCACTTTATGTAGGTCCTACTTTTCAATTACGCTATTTCTGTTTGTCAGTTTGTCAAGTTTTAACTTGTATCATTAATTATATGTTCCGACGCAGGTTTTATAGTCAGATATAAAGCGATACGCTACGATTTAATTTTCACTTTTCAACATAATCGACAAGAAGCTCTGCTATTACAGAAAAACCGAACGACGCGCTGGTCATTAGAAATATTTCAACTACAAAACATATCAAAAGGTGTCCAATATGCAACGAATGACACCCAAGGTCATCGCAATTGCTGCTATATATGTAGGTCGTATATCACTTCCTGTTACTGGTCTGTTGTTAAACATCATAGCACCATTTCCGAGATGATACCACTTTTGAAGTGTACGCGATCGCTGTGACCTTGAGAACTCCTTCACTTTTAACAATGTTAAATTACAAGCCATGCGCGATTTGTGATTTATGTGTGGACTGTAAAGACATTGCAGTTGAGAGACACTATATATTTATGCGTTATCGGTTTAGAAAGGTTTCGAACCGTAAAAGTGACCTTCAGAATTTATCAAAATCATTGGCAGTTATGTTATTCGATAGACAACATATAATTTAGCCCGCTCGGCAAACTTGCCGGAAGTGCTACATATTTTACCTTCCGTAATTTCTTCTTTTTTTCTTTATTTTTTTTTACTCGGAGCAAAGCTATCTCAGTATCAACTGGACCGATTTTCACAATCTTTGCACAGTATGGTAGATATTGAATGGCAGATGTTCAACCCGACCTTTTTTTCCGATATCATGGCAACCAATTTAGTTGCAAAAATGGGGCAAAATTACCTACCCACCGCATTTATCGCTGTCATTTCGAAACGGAATAGGATATCGCCTTGCGAATACACGCGTTAATAGCTGCGCTAATTGTTCTACATCGTGTGAAAAGGTGGTGGAAATCGGTTGCGAAGTTTTTGAGTGGGGAGAAAATGAAAATTGTCATGCAAATCGGCCAAAATTGGCCTATATTGCCGAATATCTCAACTAAGTTACTGAACCAGGCTTTACGAATGTTTCAGCTTTTGTAGATGCATATATGCGGATTATAAAACTGACATAAGTTTCGCAGTAGTCCAAGGGACGTTGTCATGGTAACCAATAAATTTACGGCGATATTTGCAGACGTCAAAATTGACGTCTTCGCTCTTTGCTCTCGTGTTCTGAAACAAAATGCACTATCGTCTACTCTTGCGGATGCATGCTTTAATAGCGCCACTAATCGCTCTACATTGTGTAAAAAATGGTGAAAATCGGTTAAAAAGTTTTTGAGTTAAAGTGGTGGAGAAAAATGAAAATTGTGCTGATCAGTAAGTGTTTTACACAAGTATTCGCTAGGGGGCGATACTACGACGTCGAGCGGGCTATACGCTAGGCTTTGCCACGCATTTTCTAGCTTTCTATTAGTCTTCCATTGTAACTGTGTCTCTAACTTGCACTTTTCCGAGATATTCTCGCTTATTTACCAAAATTTAAAGACGTCAAGTGATCAGGCCCAGTCGTCGGAAAATTTGTCTTCGCAATGCCAACATACAAGGTATTTAGCCGTTCCAGGTATATTTTAGGTGAACGAAATTGAAAGAATTCACGTGACCGTAATCACCCCTTTTGGGGTAATGTACCATCCGTTTTGTATAAGACTTGATATAGCCTACCTGTGCACAAAATTTGACAACTATAGCTTCAGCCATTTATGAGATATAAACGGGGATCCCAAATTTAAAGGGTTCACTTAACGTTACCCCGCCGATTTCAGGGACGATTCCTCGTGTGTAGGTATAAGAATTGCTATGTTCAACCTGCGTACGAAACACGAAGTTTCTATGTTTATCCACAACGAATTATGGTCGTCTAAGTCCTTTCTTATAGTTTAAAAAACAGTATATAAACGGAGTAAGCTTATGGCAGTTCGCAAACATGCCTCACTGCTTCGAGAACTCACGTGCCATATAGGATCACATCTGCTACCCGCGGCAGAGATGACATTCCCGCCTTACCCCAGCCAGGTATACTCGACTTAGCAAGGGATGCAAGGCTGAGTGATCATGGTTACATACCAAGCTAGTATAACTGCCCAAAGACAGTCACCCATCCCTGTAGCCTACTAATCGGGCTCAATGTATAGAGCGACCTAGTTCATGCGACGAATAACGCTACCGTTTCGCCAAGCCACCAGTTCAGAGGTCTGCAACTTTGTTACACAAGAATATTTTCAAAGAGCATTCAAATCCGTATAGATTTCGGAGCATTTTGAGTTCTTACATTGATCAAGAGATTGATACAAGCTGTTAGCTGTGTGTATTCCGGGAAAGGGAGGGGTGGGGGGAGGTTACTGAAAAGTTTCTCGTCGGCGTCGGTTTTGCAAAAATCCCACGGATAGCCCCTACAGCAGTGTCAAACTTTCAACCCTCTACACATGACCTCGCCGTGGATTATGTAGTAAACTGCCCGCATGTCTTGGAAATGGTGAATGGTGATTACTGAACTGAGTCCTCGTGTAGGAATAGACATCACAAGTCTCTGGTCCAGCTGCATACAACTCACGCAGCACATTGGTCTAACTAAAAACTCAAGCAGTCGTATCCACGCCGTGCATACCCACGCCGGGTGCCTAGTCAAAACGGCGACACCAAAACGGCGACAATCCCAAACGGCGACAGGATAAGGGGAATATAACCAAAACGACGACAAAGAACTAACGACAGGCAAATACTTCAAGGGAGGTTGCTAATTATTAGTAGTCCACAATCTACCACTGTACTTCAGTTCAGTTGGGTCTACTGCTGAACGGAAGCAAGCAGACTTCAAAGAAACTCTGTGAAGCCACAACGACCCAGTTGCATACAAGCGGCAACATGAAATGGCTGAGTAGATTTTTACCACGCGACGCTATGCTATAGCGTGGTATATGCCGTCGTCGTGTGTCTGTCTGTACAGACAGACACACGACAACGGCATATTATGTGTGTGTATCTGTCTGTCTGTCACACTCCGGTATTGTATCAAAATGGCTAAATATAGGATGACGCAAATAGTTCCGCACGATAGCCTATGCAGGGACTCATTTTCTGACGCCAAAGATCACGGCAAAATTCGAACGGGGTCACCCCCTACGGGGGCAACAAATGCAGGTGGTGTGGGTTAAAACTGGCCGATTTCGACAAATAAATTGCTAATATAACTCAAAAACAGCACAAGATCACTTTGTAATCAGTTGCTGTGGCTGTGATGTTACTTTAACCCCAGTGTTGCAATGGTGTTTTTTAAAACGTACGTTGCAATTGGTTAAATAACCCCCCAGGTGTATCTTGGGTTCTGTGCCACCTAGAGCTAAAATTCCAAGGGCTATACCCATGTTTTCGGGGGTAAGCTTTTCAACGGTCCCGATGCTAACCTTGTCTGGTAACTCCTTTACCCCGAAATTCAAGATGGCGCCCGAAAACCGGAAGTAGTGCTAGTTTGGCACGTATGGTTGTATTTGAAGGACATTTGAGTCGATTATTATGTTTTTCTGGTCGGCAAATTGAATGCCACCATTGTTATTTAGATCACAATTCATCTTGATGTAACATTTCAAGATGGCGATGGAAAAGCACCACAACCATACTGAATCTGAGATCGTCTACATGCAAACACAGTAAACGTCATGTGCAAAAGTGAAAGTACTTCCGGTTTGTGGTTGCCATCTCGGAAATATTGATTTGCAGTAAATTCTAACAGTATTTATCTAGCTTCTATATCTTTCACACCCCCTAAAACCTATGATTTCAGTGTTACATCGCTGTGATGTGAGCAACATTTGCCAAAATAAAACTAGGCCTACTTCTGCTTTTTGTCTGCCATATTTATTTCCGGTGTGAAGGCGACACCTGGCGATGTGAATATTATTGCCATTGAAAAGGTCATCCCTAAAAACATAGGCACAACAGTTGGATTTTGTTTTTATGTGCCTTAGAAACCAAATAACACCTTAATATAGGATTTTCGTGCTTTTTTAGTTGGATGTCCATTTTCCAGCTGCCATCTTAGAAATACTAGTGGAGATATCTAAAAAAAATTTCAGCATTTTTAGCCCATATATATTCAGGAAAATTCACAAAAGCCTTTGTCACAATTTCAAGCGGTTTCAGAGCAACAGGATAAAAAGTGCGTCCGGAGGGTAAAATACCCCCCCAATTGCAACATAAGGGTTAAGAAGGTGTTTAATTACTCTGTACTGCAATAATTATGTCTTGTAATTATGTAGGCGGGGTCTATTGTATGCACGCGCTGCTGATGTTCATCGTACACGACAATCGCTGTCCCGTGTACACCTCAGTGAATCCGTCCAATTAGTCAGCAGCCATCCTGCTCGCCATCGTCTCCGTTCTGCCAGCAGTCTAGATTTTATTGTTCTGCGGACAAGAACTAAGTTTGGAGACCGAGCCGTCTCTGCTGCCGGTCCGACAGTATGGAACAGTGTGCCAGATAAGCTACGACTCTGCAGGGCTAGTTTTAAGCGCAAACTGAAAACTTATCTGCTCACTATTTCGTTTTAACTGATGTTTTTTTTATCATTTATTGACTTCGTAATGCCAAGCCATTCCGTTTTCGTCGTAGGCTGGGCACTAAACTAACCATTGTATTTTATTGTATTGAAAGCCTCGCACAATCCAACCATTTCTTGTCGCCGTTTTGGATTTCACCATTTTATTTTGTCGCCGTTATGGCCGTGCCTTTTGTCGCCGCTTAGGCATGTCGCCGTTTTGACTGATGTGAACCACGCCTAGAGCGCATTCGATAACCACGTGACTTTGACCTTGGACCTTCGGTGTTGATCGCTCAAATCGATTTTCTTTTGTAGAGCGCAGACAAACACACACATACACACACTCACAGAAGTCATAGACGCCATGTCATGCACGTACGTAATTCTGCACGCATCGGCTATACATGCAGCCGGCGTCAGCTGCAGTGTGTTGTAGGCCTGAGAGCTGGGCAACGTGCACGCAGTGACGCATCTGTCAGCAACTTGCATCAACGAATGAATTGCAGACTGCCGACAATGAGCATTAGGAAAACGCATTTGTACAAATGATTCACATCATTAACGAACAAAGATGCCAAATTATTCAAAGGAGCACTGTGATGTAGGCCTATGATGATTTTATCTTCCAAATTTGAACCAAGTGAACTCATTCGATGAATGCGACTCATTATGTTAGCTTAGCCTATGTCTAATCATTTTACCAGATCTTTGCTGCACGGTAGACAATTTCATTCCGCCCACAACAGTCATTAAAATCAGCTTAAATGTTGTCCACAGTGAAGAAAACAGAGCGCCAGTGATGGGAGCCTACTTTTGTTCTAAAAGTAGGCCTATTTAATATAGCATATACTTACATATCACTGAGCAAGCCCAGACTTAATCCCTGAGAGATGCTGTTTCGTCTTATAGATTTATTACACTGTATACCTGCGTGAATTTCAAATATAAATGTTTGGCTTATTTTATTCAATAACTCTGACCAACGCGGACAAGTACTCAGACTGCGGCGACATCTGGCGAATGCATTTACAACGTATAACTCGCAGCCACGAAATGCATTCATGCAGCATTAGCTATCAGCAGCAGTAGCTGGATTGAGCTTATTTCTTTAGAACGGATGCTTAAGTTGAAAAATTAACCGAATTTATACAAATATGTCTTTAATTTTTGTTAAAAATTAAAATCTATGAAAAAATTATATCAGCTTTATTAAAATCACGCCTATCAAAGTTTTACTTAAAAAGTTAAAATATCAAATTTGTTACATTTGCGTTTATTATGTCTATTCTGAGTGCCATATGGCATAAGTGTATATAAGTACTGCATTTGTGCAATCGATAAAGGATAAAAGCAAAAATCCGAAATGTTCTTTGCACTTTATTATTTACAACAGCGTAATCTACACATCGTATAGGCCTAGGTATTTGATATAACTTACATGAAAAAAAAATTCGTTATCTCAGTTACTGTAACATATTTTTTCGCCAAATTTGCAGCTTTCACGGAGGATTATTCGCGCCACATACGCAGCATATTTCGTTACAATAACTGCAAACATTTGAACTTAAAAGTAGGCTACAGTTTTCTAAGTGAACCAGTAACTAAACTGCAATTCTGATGCAAAAAAATAACAAAAAATGCACCATATGGATGTGCCAGTGGATTATCATGTGTGAGGTAGCCTACTATGCTGGAACACTAGTATCAAAGACACACGTTAAAGCTAGACAAACTACCAAAAACACGTAATGCCGACCGTTTTGTCGACGATACAGAATGATTTGCTTCACGAGTTTGTTGATAAGGCAATTGTATCATTTTGCAACAGATTTCGATCGTGTGTTGCTGCAGTTGCTGGACACTGACATTGAGAACAGTCTGTTTAAATTCATAGTGAGCTATAGGCATCTGACATTTAACATTTAAACTGTATAAAAAAACTGTGCATAATTTGATTTGTTATTCGTGCATTAATATTCAATGTGTAACTGCGTGTTTACTTGAAAAAAAAACTTTAAAGTTTAAACTGCTGCATCTTAGGAACTATATCAGTTATTTAAATACAATTTGCAAGTTATGCTGAAAGTCTAAAAGTTTGGCTTAAATCCGTACTATCATGGCTAAAATACGGCATCTTTTCTTGGGGACTGTTTTTTATTGGCGTATACCATGTAGGCTATAATTTTATAAACATGCATCATTTTCGATCATTAATGTAAAACTTAGAGTGAGCTAGATGCTGCAAAATTATTTTTTACAAAGAATTTGCAGCGTTTGTAAACATGGTCAAAATGTCGTTGTGACTGGTGGGTGCATGCATGTTAGTAGTGCTTGTGGATTTACAAAAAAAACACAAATAACTAGAAAAACGTGTGTATACAATTATACCTCTAACAATGCAATAGATAGAATAAGTTTGTTTATACTAAAATCTCAAACGAGGCAGTCGTACATAGCAGACTTCACCCCCGGTGCACAACTCACAATAAGTAATTCTGATCTTTATCGTTAAGCTAAATTTGGTTAGAATCTCGACTGTTATATGCGTGCGTTTTTATCGTCCCTTAAGAAGTAGGGCCTATACATCTTTATTTACCATATAACAAAGCAGGCTTGAGTGCACAAACAAGAAAAGAAAAAAAAACAAGATGGAATAACTTAACTTAACTAAACTTAACTACAGAAAATAGCACATTGTAAATAGGCCTATATCGACTGATTTTGCAACGTGTTCGTTCATATCGGAATTATTATCTAACAAAAACTTGTACATTAAGATAGACATTAAGAAAGTTTTGTAGGTGATTATGATTTGTTTAACTTAACTTGTCAAGGAATTTTTAGTATATTTTGCCATAATATAGCACGAGAGACAAACTGAAAAATAATTTTGACATTCTTTTACTGCGTTCATATCAGTAGTTTTGAATAATTATATAAAGAATCTATATTATGACACAATCTAACGATCGTGTGTCTGATTTTATTAAAGGGCATGCAAATACACACACGCGCTATGCTCATTATGTGAAAACATGACGTCATCCACAAAACCGGATGTACATAGCGTATTGCAACGCGTCAGAGGAGGACAAAAACACGGCCGCAGCCAACATGCACAAATAATTGGTAAAGTTTGGCAATGTGGTTTTCGAGTTATGCAAACAAAGAGACAGACAGACCGATAGACCAAGAAAATTATGTATGTCACACACTGATTATGTAGTATAAGTTTGTTTTTTTCAGTATTGTTGTTTATTTGTATTTATTACTTTTTCTTCTTTATAACTATTATTCTACCATGTTGTGATGGTGAAATAAAGTTGTATATATATTTTTTCATCACAATATGCCCGATCGTTAACTTATCAAAAAATAGAACCACAAAATGCAAACATACTGATTCTATACTTTGCACACCTATAACTAAACAGCCAATATTGAACTTCGTTAATATTAAGTCTATTAGTTCAGCTGCAGACTACACAAGGTAGGCTACATATATAACTTTGTTATGAAAGTTATAGATATATTAGCTGAATACTGCTTCAAGTCGATGAGAATATTAACGCATTTGACCTGAAATGTCGAAAAAATGTGTTTGCCATAATTATCACAATAAACTAAAACAGATGCATTACTATTTAGGACAAATAATATTGATGTTGTTCAATGCTGCCAATACTATTTCGGGCTCGACCTCCCTAGTACTATATGGTTGAAACGTGTACAAAAATTTGAAGCTAAGTTTAAGGAATGTGATAATTTGTTTTGTAAACTAACTGTATGCAAATAATTTTATGGGTATTTTGGTTAATATT
>Ga0209782_1002415_pt1 | contig 10404 bp, 6 predicted proteins | sample WorMetmaBAHAMAS1_FD_187390 | JGI IMG/M metagenome (GOLD analysis project Ga0209782, IMG submission 187390) | Marine gutless worms symbiont microbial communities from Max Planck institute for Marine Microbiology, Germany - Inanidrilus... | ecosystem: Host-associated > Annelida > Digestive system >...
GTACTGACTGTTAAGAGATTATTTTGCTGTTTGGTAAATTTGTGCTAAAAGAGATAAGTACGTGTTCAAAAACTGCAGTTTGTCCAACATGCATAAAGAGGTGACTTTGCCATCAAGGCGATAAACTCAGACATGGATTATATCATTGGATAGGAGAAGGTTTGTTGCCTTTATTTTACCTCTCTCTGAATGCCTATCCCTTCCTTCTCTTTGTTATCTCATTCCTCCCACTTTACTCTCCTCTCGCCAACACATCGTATTTCGTACGGATCAACTATGAAGGCTGCATATACGCACTGCATGCAGGCAGTGCGGCCAAATAAAGCGGCGTTCTCACTGCGGCCGTCGACTGCCAACGTTGTGACTGAGAACGCCCCTTAATTCGTGCAGGTTTTGATAATGCGCTGCAGTCATTGGGTTCAGTACTGAAATGTCCGGCGTCTGCCATGTAATTTGCACGGCAGACGCCAGACGTGTGTAATCCTTAACGCCATCTGAAGCATATAATAATATGTCATTGCTATATGTCCTGCAGTGCTGTGAATAGCCGGTGTCGGTCTGAAGGAGGCTTATTAAGTGAATGGTTGCCTGCCAGAACCTGTATAGGTCGACATCGAAGGTCACCTCTGTACCTGCTCGCTGCCCTGCAGTCCCCTCCCCTCGCACTGTCGGTCCTGGCAGGTGGCCTTGCTTGACTGTTATGCCATTCAGATCTGCCGCCAACTTGTCCGCATACGGTAGGCCCATAAGGCGCCGCCGGCTGTTGCTTTCTCGAGTGCTCTGGCTACGTAATAACGTGCGACAAGTGCTCACTGTTTTATTCATACGTCTCGGTGCACAGACAACGCGACGGCACAGGTTGTTTGGCCGGCCGGCCGGCCTTGTCGCTGCACGTGTATAATCTGTACTCACTACCTATCCGTGGGCAAGTGTGTGCGCTGCCGCTGTTATTTGTTTGACACTATCACTGTGTATAGATTCTTATCCGCACTATACGCTATGCTAGCAAGATAATGGCTCTGTGTCTGACCGTCCTTCAGGTTAGAGCTGTATTGAAATGTGAATCGAGCTGGTTTATGGCACAGAGGCTGCTGTCGGCTCAGTGTATGAACAGGAAATTCGGATATCTCCATTCTGAAAAAGTAAGGTTACTGCGCAGTAACCTTACTTGGCGGATAGGTGCATTGTAGAATAATCTCAGCCGCGTTCAAATTTCAGAGTCTTAGGCCCAATTTTCAGGGGTCCATACTCCATTCCCCCAAAATGTGGCAAATCGATCATTTCGCAAAATGTATAAGCAAACCGAGTTCGTCATGACACAGACTGTTCATAACTAAATAAGTAGGCGTGGTCCAATGCCGGTGAAAAATAGCGGATGCTTTCTAATATTTACTGTGTCATTGTTATGTCCTGCGTTGTTAGCATCCCCGGACTTCATCACATCTAATGTAACAGGAACACAGCTGGTGCGAATGTGTACAGTACCACCCCTTGTTTGTTGCCATTTGACCCCACTGACTCGTCAGAAAAACCTATAATGTGCATGCTCTGTTATCCACTCTGTTTGTCTATTAAGCTCACTGGCTGGTGGCTACAGGCGTGAAGTAAATAATGATATTTTGTAAGTTACGTTATTGAGCTGATATCATCATTAACGTTAGTTAAGGTTAAGTGCACCTATTGCAGGTTGAACGTCCGATTCTGCAGAACCAGATATGCATGGCAGAGCCTAGTGTGTAGCCCGCCTGGCATAGCAGTGTCGCCCCCTAGCGAATAGTAGTGAAACAAACCCGATTACTGATTGCCACAGTGCCTAGCATTGATACCAGACACGTGCAAAATATCAAGGTCAGAGGTCACTCGATGCAAGAGTGGAATCAGACGGACAGATGGTTGGGAGACGATTGCATTACGCGATCGGTAACTATATACATGTTGTGAAATTGTAATGCTCAGTCATGTTGTTGTTGTTTACAGAGTCTTGAGCCCATTTGAACTGTACTGTCCTTAATGACACGGACTTGTCTGGAATGAACGGTGGCCTGTGACACTGCGTTGCACGTGAGATAGGCTACTCAGTATTTTTAGACTTGACGACCGTTGAAGGTCCGAGAGGGTTGAGAGTCAAGCAAGCACGTTAAAGGTCATAGCGAGAGGTGAGTGACGATGGGTTGCGCATCGAGCAAGAAGCGGACGACATCGGTGGATGATCTGACCGGTGGCGACAAGAAGGACTTGTCGGCGCCATCGAAGAAGAATGGCCAGTTGGCATCTAACGACGCCAAGCACAGGGCTGGCGCCGGTGACGCATCGAACGCGATGCAGATTCCTGGCGCACACACGTCGTTCATGGCTCCCGACGGAATCCCGTTCATCGATGAGGACGTGCCAGATGAGGACGCAACGACGGCAACGAGGAAGCCCGAAGTGAACAGAAACATGGTGCAGGCCGAGCAGGCCAAACCGGTGGCCGCCATGGTGCCTGCAGCATCAGAGAAACCTTCATTGGCGCCATCAGAGCTCAAAGACCAGAAGGACGACAAGATCGGCGCTGAGATAATGAAGCGCGAGATTGAGATGACACAGAACACCACCACTACTACCGGTAGGTGCATCACCTGCAGACAGTCATTATGCCCCGCCCTATGGTAGGGGACATAAAGCAATACTGAGATCTTTATGTCTGTCTGTCTGTCTCGTTTTCTGGTAATGTCCTGTTCGCTAGATGGCGGTATATGCACTCGTTGTTTTCTCAGATACATTCGATAGGCAGCATGGTAGGCTACTACTGCATCCAATCAGCGTGGGGGCATATCACTTTGCCATGCGATACATTGTTTTAAACAAAGTCATTCATGGTCTGATTGAGATCATAGTCTCTGAGGCATATGTCCTCTTGCATGTTTTGCATGTAAATTTTGGCACTTGGTATTTTTATAATGTATTTGGATGTAAGGTGCCAATTTTTTCATGAAGTTGCCAACAGCAGTAAATGCACTAATTATATTTCAAGTCCGAATGTATACGTCATTGATGTTTGGCAAAGTTACAGACAAAAATTAGTTGGTTACTTTTTATAGCTCACGATGTACCTTTTGTAGCTGTACACATTGACTTAATTGGTTATATTGAAATAGTAGCCTGTTGTGAATACTTGGCTAGGTCACAGCAGCAAATGATAACTTAGTGATCAAGTTTTCTTGTTACCAGTGTCCGGCTGTGGAACAGTGCTAGAACAACGTGTAACAGCATGCTTATTTGTAGATTTTCGCAATCTTTTCACCGTGCCAGCTAAATTTTCTAAGTCCAGAATTGTGCAGGTAAAAATAAGTCACGTGAAACCCTACCATGCCCATCTGGAAATATTTGATGTAGGAATCCGGATTTGGATACGTAGTAGGGATGCACCTAGTGTGTAATTTTGTAAACGTGTACATGATAGCTTATCGTGTACACGTTAACACGTGCGCATCCCTAAATCATTCACTGAATCCGAATCCATATTTGTCTAGTCAGATATCCCCTTTAAACAAAATATTGGCAAGTAACATTCACACATACACGGCAGACCCAGATCCATAGCCAATAGCCAATATCCACGCTATAGCATGACATCGTGTGGGTAACAATACATGTACATAAATTTGTCAATGACGGTGCATCTAGGATGAAGACAGAAATATTGTCAGTCTGCCGTAGGCACGTTTATCAGACACATAACAGAGCGTCGGTCGCTGTTCGTTGAACCAGATCACCTGACTGCAGCTAATTGACACCACAACAGATGCACGTTAATGACCTGCACCCCGCAGTGCGTGTGCGGGAGGAAGGTCACACACAGTACCCCGAGCTAGGCTCGAGGTTACTGTTTTATCTACGGAAAGCACCCCGAGTAACACTCGGGATTACCGCCAAGGAGGTTAAAGGTAATAATGTCCCTTAATTCAATGTGTTAGTTTGTGAATGAAGCAACAACAAAGTACTCCAGTGGTTGACATGAGGAAAGTCATCCAGTTTGAAAAGTTTTGCACTAGTTACCTGTCAAGGGAGGGAGCAATTGGCTTGCCAACCCAGTGGCTGTGTGTGTACATGACATTTTGCAGCTGTATTTGTGTGTTTCTAGTAACGACATTGCCTTCTGAGAGTGTACACGTTGAAGAAGTCGTGGTAACGACAACGACCAGCGAAACACATGCAGTAGTAAGAGCAGTTGACTGACCAATCTGCCTTGTGATTTCTGTCTGGTTAACTATGTCTGTGGCTGAACCAGTCACCCACTTCAGTTGTTCTTGCACATGTTTGTTTCTGAGGTGTACCGGTACTGTAAAATAATTATTTTTTTTATGTTATAAAATTTTGACATCAGCTTCTGTTGCACTAAATTGTTACTGTGTTATACAAACTGTATTATACAGTAACTGTATTAAGTTAAGTTGATGTGGTCACAAGATGGATGAAAATATATTGTGCGGAACTGCAGATTATAAATGCAAAAGATAGTGTGTTAACTGATAAATATTTGAGAGGTTTGCACTTTAAGTATGATGCAGTTGTTCTTATTAGATGAAGAAGGTTAATAATTAGTATGTTAAGCAGCCTTACACCGGTAACTGTGATTGGTTGATTTGTGTGGTAAACCCGGGACCACCTCACTCTGTATTGTTCTGGTTACTGACCACATTTGCACGGAAGATAATGCAATCACCTCTGTCCATCTGTCCGGCCATCTGTTGCCACTCTAACTTTTTAATTGAGTGACCTTTTGCATGTGTATCGGGGGGTTATGACCATAGCTCTCATAGGATTGAAGGTCAAGGTTAGGGTCTCAGTTTGTAGCGTGGATGGTTGGACCTCAGTCCTCAATCGAGGACAGTTTTCTAGTTAAGAGCTGTAATGGCATGATGTGCTTTTGTTACTTGATAATGCTAAGTAATGCTAATGAGTATAGTAGTGTCGATAGTAGTCAATCGACTCAGTTATAGTGATGTTATTTTTTGTGAGAGAACTGATTTCCGAAAACCAGCATAAGGGGAATAACAGCCCTTCCCTCAGACATCTATCACTGGATTAAGAAGAAGCCAGTTGATGGTTTTTCCTGGTTTGATTCAGTAGCACTTTTGAGTTCATTTCAGTGCTTGACATTGCTTGATAACATGATGACTATTGAGATGTAGTGTATGATTTGTGGTAGTGATGGGCTAAGTACTCAGTTGTGATGTGCAGGTGAATGGTTTGGAGCCTGCAAGTGAGGAAGAGCAGCGGAGAGCAGCCGTCAAGATTCAAGCCGGCATCCGTGGCTTCCGAGACCGACAGCGGGTCAAAGCATTGAGGTCTCTTAACACCACTTACTTTTAGGGGCTATAATGCGCATATACATGCTTGTTTAATGACCATTTTTGAGACAAATTTATGTCAGCTTGTTCAAGTCCTCCCCCCCTTATTTTTTACTGTGATCAATGTCAATCCGAACATGTGCATCCTATCACGTCGGACCAAAACTTGTTATATCCTTAACACCATCCAATTTTGCCTTTATTAGGCATTACTATTACCACTAGAACCTAGCAGTAGAACTCAAACTTGTGGACTGAGTATGAACTGAAAAAAAGATTTATTATTTAACGAAAATAACAGTTGCTGTTATTATAATTTTGCTAGAGCTGTGATTCTCTCAGCCAGGCTTACGTATGTTTTGTGGAGAGTTATTGACTGCTCGTGTCAAGATGAAACAGATAGACCAGCTCCACTCATGGTTGCGACCAAGTAGTGCAGCACTTGCATTTTATGCATGCCACGAGTAAGCACAGGAAAAGCACCTCCAGTGCATAGGGTCATTTGCTATATGCCAGTATGGCAAAATGCCTTCTAGCAGCGAATATCAAAATTTGACTATCTTTCTACAAAATGTACAGTATATTTATTAGCAGTTACAATCTGCCTCAGTTACGTGCCAGTTTGCAAGTTGCTGTTGATGAAATTCTGTTGCATGAACGGTCTTGTTTATGGATGTAAGTAGAAGAGATGTTGTTATGTTGTGCACAGAGCTTCACACGAGCGTCAGGATGATGAGGAGACGTCATTGCCAGTGAGTAATGGTGATGAGGCAGAGGCAGCAATCGATGGTCCGGCTGCTGGCACTGCTGCTGAGCATGATGATGTACAGGTGACACTTTCCTCGTTCGGTACTCTGTGGTGACCACATATGTATGTTAGTGATAATAACAAGGTATTGTGTGGCGAAACAGTTTGCTCCCCGCCAGTGGCAGTTCCGCAGCAGGATGTTAGTGGTGCAGGCAACCAGGAGGCACCAGTGACGGCTTTGTTGCCGTTTCGAAGCTTTCTTCTCTGTCTGATTCCATCTATTTGTGCCGTTGTACAACTGATGCTGTGCTGCAGCCGGTGCTGTGTTGAACACACTGGTTGAAGACAGAATGTTATAATAAATTCAGAATATTTGCAGAGAACTGCGAGACCGCTAAGAAATGCTGAACATTCAGTCCAGTGAATAATCATGATCAGGGCAAGCTGGCTGACTGGAACTGGATGTGTGGGCTGCCAGTATAAAAGTACAAATAGGTTGCTACTTTTGTTCTGTTCCTTAGCCATCCTCGATCCGAGGGTTGGCGGTTGCCAGTAGACGACATGAAATTACTGAATAGTTCTGGTTCGTTTTTAGTGAATCGTTCTAACTAGTGGCTGGCAGTATGGAGACCTCCTGTTCACACTAATCACTGAGAGTTACAACCAGTGTATCATTTGCAGTTTTCCTGTATGTGAATTCTGGCTAAAATATGCTATGTTTTACGATATATGGATGCAGGCAGGTTTGAGATAACTTATATGACCTTTGCTGCATCACTCAAGACATAAGCACAAATGACTACCAAGCCTGTGAGATGGCAATGCCAAACTGGACCCAACTTACCTTTGCTGTTTTGTATCAATGTTGCAGGTGACGACAGAATGTGACGACTCAGTGGTGATTGATCATACCCCGGAGATGGATCGAGCGGCTGTGAAGATACAGGCGAGCTACAAAGGCTACAAGACTCGTAAATCGCTTGGCAAAATCTAGACGTGGTCAGTCACTGGCCGTTGCCTTTTGTGTCCTATCTGTTCACACTCGCTGCCTTAAAGACAGCAGAACTTTCTCAGCTGTTGACGACCAGACCAACTCATGCTGTCCGTCTGCAGCACTCCAGATACCGTGGCATCGTGCTGGCAATCATCATGTCGGATCAGCTCGTCAACTGGCGGCTGATTTCTTGTGCTTTGATATCGAATGCCTCCCAACAGTTCACTGCTGTAATTCTACTCAACTTCGTATGTAGTGTGGAGAAGTTCTATAACAGAACGTGAAATTACGGTACTAAAAATCTACTTTTACCTGTTAGTGCAGATGTTGAATTATCTGCAAACAATTTTTAAATTTCGCTTTTGGATTGGCAGTGTTTGGTGTATATCAGTGTACAACTGTGAATTTCTAGCATTGGGCTTGAATTTCAAAGTGAGTGGCAAACTGAACGTGAATTTATATTGTGTAGTGTTTGACGTTTTGTGGTATATCGTAAACCAGTGGTTTTAACGACATTTGCTGGTATATGTAACCTAATTGCAGAATAGGACGTCTGTTCTAGTGGTGCTGCATTGGTTACAGAGTTTGCTTCTTGTTGCTGAAAAACGTTTGTTGCTCCAGTTCTTAGCGCGAGATGTAATATATACATCTCGCGCTTATGCTACGATGTCAGTGTCCGTCTGTCTAAGTGCATTGGCGCATTATAGCTATTTAGGTTTCAAATTCCGATCCACATTTACCATGCACTGTGGTCGCGGTGCATGCCGGGAAGAGGGAGGGATCATCGGCGGGAAGAGTGGAGGGATCATCTCACGCTATGCTAGCCACTGCTAGGTCCTCTTGTTAATACTTGGTCATCGTTTGTTGCAGATTGTTGTGGTAATATATATATTTTGTGGTTTGCGTTGATGGTTATGGTACTTGTATTTGGGAGTGCAGAATTTATTCACTTACGGAGTCGGTCTGCATGAGTTCTTCGAGTTCCCTTCATTGCCTGACATTGACGTTTGGGTTCAGCAAGGGTGTCTGGCCTGTAAAGCCTGCACCAGTTATCCCCAAATGATCTGTTTTTTTTGGGGGGGGACTTGGTCCCAACTGGAGTAACTCCGCAAAGATAGGCCATTTAAACAAAAACTGAGTGTGATTGTATGTATCTGTGTATGTTGCCTTTCAGTGGAGGCAGAAATAAGGCACTTTAAATGTTGGAGTCCATGTAACTAACGTTGATGTCCATGAGACCATGGTTGGCTTTGTGCATCAGACAATCCAAGAGACTGGTGTTTTTTAGCGCGAGATGTAATATATACCTCTCGCTCTTATGCCATGATGCCAGTCCGTCTCTGTGACGGAAGTACATTGGCACATTATAGCTAAATTAGGTTTCAAATTCCAATCCCACTTTGCGGCGGCCGTGCTGCTTGCAGCATGGCCACTTGCCGTGCTACTTGCGGGCGGATCATCTTGCGCCATGCTAGCCAGTGCTAGGCCCTCTTGTTATTTTTGGCTACAATATAATGTGTATGGTGATATATGTTGGTGCACAATACATACAGTGCATACAGTTGATTGATGTAGTACAGATCATCAGTTAACTTGTTTTATTAAACTCGTTTGTGAAAGTAGGAATCCTAACAATTCAAAACATGCGGCAGTTGCTTGTTAACATAATGGCAGCATGATGCAGAAACCGACTTATTAAGAGGCTTTCTGTTGAAAGATGAGGCAAAGGAATCTCTTGAAAACAGTGTTTGAATTCTATAGAAATGCAGCAGACAGCACATGCACAGTAGGTAGTAGACGTAGGCAGCCAGTGTCCGATACTTCAGGTCATGCTTAAAACTACATGCTGTGAATGACAAGCCCTCATGCAGTACAACCTCTTTGTCCAGCAGTGCATGGTCTTTCCCTTTCAGTAGACAGCATCTGAACATGTTGACACTTCATTAGGAGTTGTCCATAAAGGCCATCTGCAGAGACAGGGGAAAACAGTCAGATGCGGAAAAAAGCAGAGCAGGAAGGAGGGTTCTGTGGTATGCAGACGTCCACATTTGAGGTGTTTGACATCTCGGTACTGGTGCATCCTAGTAGTGTCATTATGTCACACGAGAAGATCAAGTTACTGCATGGTGTGTACAGTCACTGCTTGTATCATTTTACTAAAAAGACCTCGGTTCTATCGCATTTCATCAGCACTAGTCGCTAGGCACTTTGATGATGGCCACTAGACAGAAATTCACTGTTCTGCGGGCTTGATTTGCATGAAATCTGATATTCAGCAGTTAGTTAGAACTACTGAGCTGTGTGAGCCTGCAGGGGTTATGCTAGATATGGACAGACGTGGCCATGGGAGGGAGGGTTCCCTTATGGATATGGCCCCTTGCTGGATTGTAATTTTTTGTTTATTCTCTGCATTTCAGTTTCTTTTGTGGTCGTTGGTACAATTACAGTCAGAAGTGCCTGAAAACACTCGTTTGCAAAATGACAGATTAGCATCGAGTTGAATATTAACAACTGCTCACTCACTCATCTGTGGCTCAGTTTTGTGCAGCATTGAAGAGAAAAGTAGCTAATGTCCGTATCGTGTGAACCGTTGACTTGTGCTTACGTCTGTACTCAGCTGTTGTCATGTTGATAGACTTGTGCATGGTATATGCGTAGTTCTCACAGTCTGTTCCAGGGCCGCATTAAGGTTCCTGCAGTGCAGTCCGAGGTACTTTGCCTAAAGAAAGCCTCAAATGCCCAAAAGCAAACATGCTGGCTTACATCATCACACTTCATTCATTTCGGTTGCAGCATTTCTGCTGAATTTAGAAAGTTGTCGTTCCACATAAATGTTTCACTTCACACGGACTGTGGGTCCATCAGAACTGCCAACCTGGATGGTGCCTTTGCAGCTCCACTGATGCAGCCCTGGCTGTACCATGTGTGTGTGTGTGTTTGCTAAACTGCCTGTGTTAGTTGTGTGAATCGTCATCACCATGCAAGTGTTGCCTTGACACAGGGACACAACACATTTTATATGGCTTTTAACTCCGTCCTGGTTTGTTCTGTAGCCGACATTATAACTAATGCACCATTCAATGTGTGATAGGCCGCAAAGCTCATTGGTAAGGGTAGAGAACTGGACCAGAATGAATAGTCACTAAATGCTGATTAGACTCTTGATTGTAAAGATTTTCATTTATGTAACTATTAGTGACTTATATAAACAAGCAGAATTCTGGACTTCACAGTTCAGTGTCACTACAGAATTGTGATGCGCTGTATTGTGATGTAGTGGTTAGTGGTCTAATAATGCGTGAGATATTAAACCTTAACTCGATCAACTC
>Ga0209782_1002416_pt1 | contig 10402 bp, 10 predicted proteins | sample WorMetmaBAHAMAS1_FD_187390 | JGI IMG/M metagenome (GOLD analysis project Ga0209782, IMG submission 187390) | Marine gutless worms symbiont microbial communities from Max Planck institute for Marine Microbiology, Germany - Inanidrilus... | ecosystem: Host-associated > Annelida > Digestive system...
AAATGTAGCATGCAAGAATGACTGGTTAACTAAATGAGCTATGGGTACTGACAACTCAATGTAGCAGGACTTCAGCAAAGTAATCGGGATTATGTCCAATGGCGAGGTTTTCTTGGGTGCTGACAGACTGAGTTTTTCTACCTCAGCTAGCGTGACTGGAGTGAAGGAGGTCATGACTGATGTTATTGGATGATTGGCATGTCAATGGATGCATCAAAAATTGTGAAGATCCATCTACATCTAGTACAATTTGGTCCAGTAATTCCGGAGTTAACGTGGCTCAACTGTGTACAGCAGGCATTGGTCAGCACTCAGGTCAGTTTGCCTACATTCGCTAGAGTTCAGCACTGCATCAATCAGTACACGGTTTTGTTTTGCTCTTATTGTTAGGGGACAACACAGGCAGGATACAAGCTAGGCTCTGCCATGCATTTCTAGTTTAGCGTATTCTGTCTACAATAAGCATACCAGCAACAGAAAAACAACATTATGACGACATCAGTAGTAGTGAAAAGCAATAAGTCCCAGAAATTCAGTTTTAGTCCACACGTACACTTTTATAGCTGTATTAAAATTTATCGTATGTGATGAATATAGCAGCTGAATACATCTTTTCCAGAACATACTTTAGGTAAATTTATACATAAATCAAATGTCAACCAAATCATACATTCATATGAATAAGCAAGCCATACCTATGGTAATCACTTACTCGTTATTTCATAACTGTTACACATTACTGTATTACTGCCAAAGCGACATTTGCTTAGAAATTCTGTTTAAATTGTCAACCAGCACTAAGAGTAAAAATCCAACTGAATGAATTTCCTGTTCTGCTTACCACTGAAACTATTCGTGTACACTTTAAGAACACCTGGTTGTGGTATATTACGTTGCATTAAACGCTCCTCCGATGACAGTAAATCTGCATCCATGCTTGAAATTGTCTCTCTGGCTGCATCCGAGATGTACAGACGACCCTCAAAGAAGGCGATTCCAACTGGTCTGGCAAACATGGCTTCATAACTGGAACGAACTTGACTGCTTAAGTTATAGCACTCTATCTGCCCGACATATCAAATGAATAAAATCACCAAATAGAAATCAAACAACTATCCATAACTGTCCATAAGCACAATCATTCACTTCAGCATGTGCTGTAAGTTATTATTACTGATAAAAGTAGCCATTTGATTGCAGCGGACAGAATAAAATCAAAGCACTTTATATAAAATTGTTTAATTTACCACAAAATGTAACAAGGCATTCACAGACATCATACTTTGTCCACCCCCCTCCCCCCGGTGATTTTCGTTGAAGACTCAGTTTTAGCACATGCCCTATTCATGTCGGCTATGTCTGGCCATTATGTAAAAAAATATGACATCATTCACTAACTGGAAGTATTTATAATATTGCTTTCTCGTTAGCACAAAAAAGCCACAGTCATAGACAACATGCACAGACAATTTACTGAAATGTGCTAGTGTGGTTTTTGAGATGTTCTTGTAACATATAGATGGAATTGAAGATATATAGACACGCTCAATACAATACTTTGCACCTATCTACTGGCAAAGCAAACATACTAAAAAATTTTAATGCCATATACCATAATCCAAAAAGCAACCCACTAACATTTAGCGGCGTAACTGATGACAATCACGTTGTTGCAAAACTTTGTGAATGCCTGAAGTACTTCACTATGTAGCAATAAAAACAGACCTTATGAGAATATTCATCAGTCCAGTAAATAACGAGATGGTCGGTGTCCAGGGCCAAGTGTAACGGGTTGTACAACTGATCAGATACGAGAGTCTGAACGTCAGAGCCATCAAGATTGGCTCGAGCTAACTTGCGTTGAACTCTGTAACCTCCTCTGTCCAGCCAGTACAGCTTTCTGACGTAACAACCATCGAACACATATTATCAAAACGAATACTTTGAACAGTAGTGGCATACAGCTACAGGCAGTTTAACAAACCGGGGCTCCTGAACTCCAAAGGGACTCCAGTGACAAGGAAAAATTTGAAACCAACAAAATTTTCTGCAAAGGTGTGTGAACAGTCGAAGAGCAATGACACCTAGCCCAAACTAAAGTAATTTTATTTTAAAAGTGGGTAACGTGAAACTGCATCACTGTGTAACAGTGAAGTGCATAGTACATAGGTTTAGCTATGATTACAATTTTATTTATTAAGCTGTAGGTGGTGACGTCATTGCAGATCATCATTATTGCAATTTGCAACTACAAATGGGCTGTGCTGTTAGCAGACCTTGGTGGTCAGGCATATAGCTCCTTGGGCCCCAGTAATTTGCCAAGCGTTAAAATTTTAGATACCTATTAGTGGTCTTGTGGCATATCATAAAATTCATTAAAATACATCTCAGCAAATCTGTATTCTGGCCAGGCCATCAAGATCTGTGAAAATCATTTTTGGCCACCCTGGCCCCAATGAAGAGACCTTATATGATGCTCCCCTAGACCCCCATTCTCCATCTGCCTCAATGCCTTCGGCATCTTGGCTCTGTTCACCTGAACCAGTAGACCCACAACAGTTAAATAGAAATTACAGCCCTGGTGGTGCACCTACGGCCCCCATGAGATTCTTGAACTGGGTCCTCAAAACAAATGATTACACCAATTTTGAATAGACTCACACAGCAAAATTTGAATGTGACTTATAAAACAGTTGTAAAATATACAATGTTTCAGTTTCAATTGGTCCTAACCATAAACTTGTCCCACAATATAAATCATTAAGCTACAAGCCTACAATGAATTATAAAACAATATATGTAGCAAGCTGAGCCAAATTCTAAATCAACTAATATCAGTTTAAATACGATTTTTACTAACAGTGCACAATAATCTTATCTGCAAAGAAACTACACTTGTTATTTGGTAAGCACGTAGAGTTATTTGTATGATAACTGACATGGGATGGGCTCAAAGCTACATATTGTAAGTAGACCACATATGCAAAAGTGGCTTCAGTTTTTGTTTATCGTATAAGTTCCAGCATTAAAACAACAAATAATTTACATCAACTCAGTGTAAATGTGCATAGAATTTGCTAAAAAAAAATCTTGACATTTGCTGTTTTAAAGTAGTGGCCTTAAAACAAGTAACAAGGCAAGTGGGCATAGTAACTTTATCCTGGGGCACTAGCAATACCAAGCATGCAGCTAGCCTCACTGAGCTGTCACACCACACTTCAGCCACTGATGAATCCATCCATGATAAACTGTGATGCTAACCTCCTGTTGATACGAATACACACAATGCATCATATGGCTGATTATGAGAAAGATAACATTATCCACAATACCAGAAGTAAATAAATATTGCAATCCCAACAGAAGATCCACTGGCAACGTGTACTGAAAATTTTGTGACTTTGAAAATCTGGTTTTTGAGATATGCCTAAGGACAAACATACAGACATGCTGATTGCGATACTTTGCACCTGGTATGATGGAGAGATGCAAAGTAATAAACAGAAACTGAAGACCAATGTTGTTGTTGTGTATGACATAAAATGATTATATTATATGACATAATGATGCAAACCCGTTGAAGGGATCAACGGCAATGTCGACAGGACTGGCGACCATGTAGTTGCTGCTGGTAAGAATGACAAGCCGATGGTGGACAGGGTTGGCATCAAGACTGACAAGTTCAATAGTTGACGTCAACTGACTGCCATAATACAGGTGCCTCAATACACTGTCCACTGCAATGCATGATGGATCGTTGACCAATCCATATGCCGGAAAACTGGAATGATTGCTGCCATCCAGTTTCACGCGATATATCGCATGCTGAAACGTTGTACAGTGCACATGCCATGATATAGCAATCATCATCACTATAGAGGGTAAAGCAATAAAAAACCCACTGTGCGAAGTTCATTATTGTTGCGGTTGTTGTATACTTTACTGCCAGATTTTCACTGTTCTTGAGATTGTTTACTGTCTGCAATACCAGATTTACTTCATTTATTTCAGTACTTCTGATATAATAGAAGTTGACCATATAATGCAAACATTTCAACTGAATATGGATGTAAAATTAATGCACAATAATAACCACATATGTAAATAATTTTTTGGTTTCAAAGTTGTAAAAAAACAGCAAATGTACCGGTAAGTCAACTGTGCAAAAATTCAAACAATAAACTTTGTTCACCAAAAAATTTATTTACAAAATAGGCATTATTGCTAAGCTGGTATTTGGTTGTTTTTAGTATTTGCAAATAAGATTCTGACCGATAACAAATGCACAGCGACGTGTTAACCTAGAAATAACATCTTTTGAAACCAAAACTTAACCATTTTTGCATGCAACAATAAAACTTTATGAAATTTATGCCATTTGTGTCACATTACCTCCTCAATAACCAGGGAAATTTTCACTTAAGATTCTTGCATCGTTTAAAAAATATTGCAGAATTAATATTGAGGTTATTTTTATTGCCTCATCCTGTACGTGTATTTTAAGTGCTAGCCTTAAGTTCATGTGAACCTCCTCCTCACTGAACTGGCTATAGACTGCCAAGTGACATCAATTATAAGTTTTAAATGTTGTTAATATCTCAAAGTAACAAAATATCTAAAGCTATTGGGACACATCCCATTGCAGCTACATGGTTGGCCATTCTTGCACAATTGGCACTACCTGTTGCATTAACCCACATGCTCGCCCGCTACTTCGCAAAATGGGCAACCAAATTAGGCATAGCAGACTGCCAATGATCACCATTAATCTAAAGTCTTTAGGTATGAGACACCCCTAATGATCACTTCAGACTAATTTATTAGGGTTATTGCATGCACTGGTTTCTCTTTCCATGGGTGGATCCAGACCCGCATCGACTAGACTCCTCACTGGTAATCTTCGTATCAAAACACACCAATGTTCTAGACACACAGACAGCTGCACAACCGACAGCATAAGCCAGGCTGTTGATACGGTTGACTAAATCAAATCTTCGTACCTTAGACTGGTTTGCTTCGCTGGATAGTCTAGAATTCAGCTGTTCCACCCTGTAGACATAGCCTTCTCTGCTGTCAAAGTCCATTGATATGACTTCATTTGCGGTGACAATAGGGACAGGCTGAAATGAGCTGGCATGGCTTGCCTTGGAAATACTGGCATCTAGCTCCAGGCTGCGTATTTGTGACAGTTTTGCGTATAGCAGAAATGGCGAGTCAGCTATTACACACACACCCTCAGTGCTTAACTCAACTGCACAATCACATAGTTTGCACAGTGCAATACAATAACATAAACATAACATTTGTATAGTGCTTTGTAATGATTCCAACTCATTTAGCCCACTTGCATGCCTTCCTAGTGGGCTATATGTTTTGAAGACGTTACTTTATAATTTTTTAAATAATTTTTAATTTATTTTTGATGGTCGGCATTCTAGCCTCGAAATTACAGCAAGTACTAAACCAATCTTCAGCAAATTTTCAGGACTAGTAGAGCTATTAGATAACGTAAATAATGTTTTAAAGCACAAAATGTATCACAAAAACTACATAGTATACCATGTCGACACACCACATCTGTTGTCTTACAGCAACATTATCACCTGTATGTTTAAAATAAATTCATATGAATTTTATAAAACTTTTAAAGTCCATTCAATTACCATATTCACATATTCTCTTGTTTTGGTTTGCTATTCCAGACAACTCAACATGCAATGAAACAAAATTTTGCAAGACTAACCAGTGATGCAACTCTGACCATCGGAGTCCAGCTGCATTCCAACTGGACAGAGACAACGATAGTGATTCAAAGTAGCCACGCACAAATGTGAACATCTGTTAGATTCACATGGATTAGCAGCTGCAAATGACAACATAGCAATAACAGAATGTAGAACCATTTTTAAAAATTATTATTATCAATACCATCTAAGCCGTGATTTTCACTTTGTAGGCCAAATTTTCAGCTATTCTTTATAACATCTGCTATGCGCAGCATCACTGACTTGGGAAAGCTGCATGCAAGCAAAATCGGGTACCTTCCGCCCAATAAATGAAATTTTGCCTATGTTGAAAAGTTATGAAAAAAAGGTTTTCAAGGCTTCAAATATTATTATCAGCATCCTTTGAACACATCTAAATACACTTTACAAAAACTAGTATATAATCATGTGTATGAAAAAAACAAAGAATGCCTTCACTGATAAACAGATAAAACTAAAATATTTTGATTACTATTTGCATGATAGAATTTGTAAAAAAGGACATTTGAAAACCTAAATAACTGTGTTATCATTGCAGTAGTAAAAATAACAACAGCTTAATGAGATTATCAAAAAATGAGCTATTTATCTCACATACATGGCAGCTGCATCACAGGGTGATACAGAAACAGCATCTGAATGTTCTGGTTACTCATCACAGTTTTGTTGGCGCAACTAAACTTGTTGCATTTGTGTATTGTGGTACCATAAGATGACATCCAGTACATGAAATCTTCATACACGACTAAACCATAAACAATGAACAGTGCCTGCAATGAAACCAAACAGAAATTATTTTAACTGGCATCTTTAAATTTTCAAGAACACAAAACACCCTATTGGGACACCCTGTTTTTACACCCATACCCAACAGAAAGTGTAGGCCCCATAGTGCAGATCTCAGTACAATGTCTGAATGGAGATAAAGCTGTTAGTGATATATTTGATGATTGCAGTCCGCTGTTCCAAAGGTCTGCTATTTGGAAGGGCTGCTATTCTGAAAGGCCAGTGATGGCAAACTTGTTACAGCCAGTCAACATAACGATGCATTTACCACTGCCAAACAGTGCATATTTTGTTTGTGTAAGATGCTATGCTTTCTCAGATCGAGAGCATAATTAACAGACAGAATATCCATACAATACTGCACATAGTACAGATTATACAAATTTTTAGCTAAAATATTTTACAAAGGGCTACATTCGATGCTGACTGTCGGGTAAATAAATTGGTCTGTGAAACAGGGATCACCTTGAGCCCTTAAATCAGTATATGCAAACAGGATACATATGCATTTAAGAGATGACACAATACCATGCAGGAAGCTGTAAAACCAATACAACCATAAATATAATTAAACACCCTTAAAAACTTCATTCTTTTTGATGCTATGGACACCTTCAGCTTGTGTTTAACATAAAATGTGATACCAATATATTTTAAGGTATTACACAAATGTGATGGTGCACCATTCAATAAAAATCAATACAATTTTTACTGTGATGAGGACCACATCTCACCATGCTAGATTTCTTAACATTAAAATATCTGACCAGAACATCTCCATCCTACATATTCTTACCAACTGCCTGAGATGAGTACATGAAGCAGAGATCAGAATAATATCATCAGCATGCAATATAAAATAAGACAAACATATTTACATACAATCTAAAACTAAAAGACTCAAGATTGATAATAATATCATTAAAATATACTGTAAAGAGTACAGGAGAAACAACACCACCCTGATGCACACCAGTGCACAATTGGAAAATTTTTGTCAGGCACTGTCTTCATCTGATACAGACTAATACCTTTCCAAACCAGTCAGCTAACAAACTGATGAAACACACAGGGGCCTGACCTTTCAATAACTTAAAAAACAGTGCATAATGATTAACCTTATTGAATGCTTTGACCATATCTAAAGTAAGTAGCCTTTTATTGATAAGTATGACAATCGCACACTTTTACACACTTACGAATATAACACAAAAATACACGAAATATAAAACATGAAATATAAAACACAAAGCGCAAAATCTACAATATTCTGCTGGGAAAAAGCATGAAGTGATTGTAAGAGAGTTACACATATTTAAATAAACAATGATTAATATAAGAGTTTTTAAACTGTGAATACTGAATGGTGGGAAGCAGGTATGGATGTTGCCTCTTATGAAGCTGGTAAAAACAGTAAGTGGAGGTTTTAGGAGGGAGAAGGTGGTGCAGACAGTGACTCGGCTTAGTGACCTGCCAAAAAAGTTTTCAATCAGACTTGTCAATGAGAGTGTCAATGTCAAATGCAGTAAGTATAAGTCCACATTGCATGGCCTTTCTAGATATAGCACTGATCCTGTTTTTGTCATCGACAGTAAGCTGACCGGCATACGCAGGTAAGGCATAGGTGAGTTTATTGATAACAAGAACATTGAAAAGAAGATGCAGCGAAGAGCGTTGTAGACCGGATGACTGAAGAAGGGATAAGAGGTACAGACAGTGATTAACTTGCAAAAGGAGTCTATTTACGTAAGCAGCAGTGGAGAGCGTGTCCGATACATCAACTCCAAGTAGCGTTGCGTGCTTAACTCTTTGAATTCCTCCTGGAAGAGGAGGCGGAGTAATAAGGTTTATAGCAGCAGGATGGTGAAAAATAATTTCTTTAGTTTTGTTGGTATTAATAAATACCTTGTTTTGAGTTGACCACGAGCGGATATTGTTGTATTCCTGACCAATATCTACTGAACTGTTTTGGTAACAAGTAAGGTTGTGTCATCAGCATATTTTATGATGACATTATGATGGTATCTAAAGAAACAGCGAATACTGTAGAGCCATTACTAGAAAAGTACTCCATTGTACTGCAGAGCATTAAGAAACCATCTCTACAGCCAACCTTAGGTTTGAAGCAACACTGGAGATCCGAGGTTACAAAATATCCACAAAGACTTAAGACAAGACTGGGCTAATAGTAATTGCTCAAAAATTGTCCATATTAGATCCATCCAGGTTATTAATTATTTTTCAACAGTGATATGGTAATGGCAATATTAAAATCAAATGGGACATAGCTGTGTTTCATAACTGCATAAGGATATTAAATGGTGGCAATGCAACACATGCTCATCATCATTGATAATTGATTATAATCTGAGAAATTGTGACCCAAGTTATGTCTTACCACAGTGCAAACTTAATGTTTTTAAGCATTCGTTTATTAATTGGTGTCTTTTTTCCTCTTTGTAGTTTTATGAATAGTACTTGCCATCTCTTACTTATAGTTTTATCTCCAAAACCTCATTTCATCTGCATCAGTTTCTGGAATGCCATATAACAAATATTAGAGTTTTATGTGGCTTTCTGCGGGAACCCATGGCTATGATAACCAGAATGGCAATAATCCTGTAGGTCTACTAATAATAGGAATGGGTATAGGTATAATAACAAATCAGATGTTGATGTCATTGTACAACTGCCCTGAACAATGCTGCTTTTGAATTGCTTTTTGTCACCTCACCTATCATGTTCCAGTGTTTACAAGAACATGCCTCTATTGGGATGGATTATACAAGTGCATGGATGGAGCAAATTGCGTAACAGATTTGCAGGAATGGGGTAGGAATGGGACTACGACTTGAGGGGATGGGGCAGTGATGGATACTAGGCATGTGAGAATTGGTGGGATGGTAACTGCATGCTGTCCCTGTGCAATACACTAGTGGACAAGTTCACCCTAGTTAACACCATGGCACCACGATGCCTCTATCAACTGTTTGCAATAAAAATAGATCTCATCTCGTCCCGATATAAATGTGAAATCTGCAGGCTGAGTGTTAAAAAGGTAAAAGCTGAAGTAGAACCTGAGCATCAGTGTAAACGTGGTGGCAGAGAAGACCATCATACGTGCAGAACTGGATAGAGTTCATCCTTCTGTCTAAGATGTACAGTCGCTTCACTGGTAAATCGAGAGCCAGCAACTGAGGCTGAACAACCTTGTCAATGGCAAGAATGCGACGACTGGAGCCGTCTAAATGTGCAGTTTCCACACCCGGCTGTCCACCATTGCACCAGAACATACGACGAACTCTGTTCAAACAGAATCATGAGACACTATTCATTTAATACAGGTATCTGTTCTTCTAAATCACCTGTTACAATGTATCATGCTGACACACTCTCCTTCCCGGGTATAGTTTTCATTTTAAACACCGACATGCTCTGGTCGGACATGAGCTAACTGAGCTAAATGTTGTGCTATGACCTCTGCCTTTAGCACAAATAGCTTACACTGCCATCATTGCTGCTACAATCCTACCATTAACAACATAAAAAAGGTGATCCTACTGCAGAATGTAATGTAATGTAAACATAATGTAAATGTCAATTTATAAAATGCATCGTCACAAGACAAGCCTACCCCTAAAGAGCTAAATGATCTACACTGTGTCTCAAAAAAAACGACAATGACGTTCTATGCTATAACTTCAATGCACATCAACCGATTTTGATAATTTTTGGCAGAGATATTGCTGAATGAATATGCTATTCAACGGTGATTTGTTATCCCACCTCTCCTAACTAATGTCTCTGCACTACCTTGGGAATCAAAAACCCCGAAAATGGTTCTTTTTAGT
>Ga0209782_1002417_pt1 | contig 10402 bp, 6 predicted proteins | sample WorMetmaBAHAMAS1_FD_187390 | JGI IMG/M metagenome (GOLD analysis project Ga0209782, IMG submission 187390) | Marine gutless worms symbiont microbial communities from Max Planck institute for Marine Microbiology, Germany - Inanidrilus... | ecosystem: Host-associated > Annelida > Digestive system >...
GTGTCCACACTGTTAATACCATTGATCTTGTTTGCGAACTGGTCTTACATAAAAACGGCTAAACGAGAAATAATGCACACTGTACTTAAAAATATGACCTTATTGTCTACACAAAATTATTAAAATTGGTTGATGACTTGTCAACAATATAGCAAGCTGAAGCACTGTCGTTTTTGAGACACGGTACTACCATTTCCGGGGTTCATGTTTCCCCACGTAGTGCAGAGACATTAGTTAGGAGAGGTGGGATAAGACACAAGCATATGATAGCGTACTCTTTCAGCAACATTTCTGCCAAAAATTATCAAAATTAGTTGATGCGAGTTGAAGTTATAAAGTGCAACATCAGTGTCGTTTTTTTAGACACTGTAGAAACACACCATTATTTATACGGCTTTCAGAATTTATAACTGCCAGTTAACAGACAGTGCTAATGGTAGTAATGTTATTTTTTTTTGACCAGGTTTGTATGAATGGTCGAAACATGTTCATGGGTTACCTCAATGATGAGGAAAAGACACGAAAAACACTGGATAACGAGGGATGGTTGCATTCCGGTGATGTTGGTAGACGTGATGACAAAGGATTTCTGCACATCACAGGCCGCATCAAAGGTAAACATTTGTGTTTATTTAGTCAGCTGTGTTGTTTTGCTTCTTTTGCCGGTCATTCAGTTTGTTCGATCAATTACATCTTTTGTATCTTTATATTCACAGTTTGTTATTTTTTTTACAGTTTTTGATGTTTATTGACAAACACAAAAAAATATTAACGACAAGACAAGTTAGCACAAGTGTGTGGACACTGTTAAATAGGCTTCACTGCACGTATTTCCAAAGGTTATCTGTGAAGCACATTGAAGAGCACACTGGAACCTAGAAAATCGATGTTAAAACATGCTGTTTGTAAATGTGCATTTGTTTGTTTCAGTGAATCACAAAATAAATACCGTAATAGCAAATAAGCACTAGTAAGCGGTTGCAGTTACCAACATTAAACTGCACCTGCGATTTCGTCATACTTTGACAGACATATGGCGCGTTAAAAACTGCGTAATAATAATAATATTGATCATTGTGGTTGTGTTGCAGAACTGCTGATAACGGCCGGCGGTGAGAACGTTGCTCCGGTGCCAATTGAGGACGCAGTGAAAGAGCAGTTGCCTTGTGTCAGCAACTGTGTGCTGATTGGCGACCGACGCAAGTTTCTGTCCATGCTGCTCACCTTCAAGGTCAGTCATTAAACGAATATGAATGAATGAATGAATTTACATCATTCTGCTTCTTTGTCATTGGTGAACTGAGAACTAGTGAGTAGTCGTAATTACTCAACAACTAAACTGACGTGTAGTATAAGTGATGTAAACTGAAGTAGCAAGGACTATACATTTCTTGCGCCAAAGTGTTAGCTGATAAATTGCAACCTCATTCTTTGTGGTCACTTGTTTCATAATCATTGACGGTTTCTATACACATCTTTCTTCTGTAGAATGAGAGGAAGCCCAGTTAGACAAAAATCATTACTGGATATTTCTTTTAGTAGTTCATCACCTGTAGAGACGCTTTTTTTACATCTATAGAAGCATAAATGTTTTTTTTACCACACGAAGCTATGCTAGTGCAGTATATGCCGTTGTCATGTGTGTCTGTCTGTGTGTGTGTGTATCTGTGTCTGTCACACCCAAGTATTGTATCAAAATGGTTATGGACTCTAGTTTCTGCTGCCAAAGATCATGGCGAAATTTGAATTGGATCACCCCTATCGGGGCACCAAACGCAGGTGGGGTAGGTTAAACTCTGCCATTTCTGACGAATTACTCGCTGTAACTCGAAAACGGTACAAGATAGATGCATAGTTTCTATTCAAGTTGAATAGGAAGTCGTATACGATGTATCAAATGGTTATTTTGATGGTGCCCTTGGGGTACCGATAACTCCGGAAACTAATGTGGTATTGGCGATTTTGCTTGAGGCAGCATAGCGCGGTCCGTCGGCATTACCAGATGTACTTGTGATCCTGAGCAGAGTATGTACAATACATTACTGTAATACAATTTAACACAGTTTGAGGTATTGAGGTCATGACAGGAGCTCATAACTGCATCTTAGTCTTTGTCATTTACGTCATGTTTCCTCAGTAGTAACCAAGAGGTATTTAGGTTAGGAGGAGCATCTCCGAAATACCTATTTTATGTCCAGTGAGACGTAAAATCATAACTCAGTGATCATTGACATGATGTTGGATTGTTTTGTCAGACTGAGATTGATGACAAAACGAGCATACCGACAACGAAGCTGACACAGTTTGCGAGAAGTTACTTCCTTGCGGCTGGCATCGACGTGTCAGATGTGAATGAATTGCTGTCAAAAGAGCATAGCTCTGCGGTCGCACAGTTCATACAGTCCAGCATTGATGCGGCCAACCGGAAGGCTGTTTCCCGTGCTCAGCTCATACAGAAGTGGACGATACTACCTCGAGACTTCTCAATTGCCGGCGGCGAGCTAGGCAAGTAGTCGTTAAATTTCCCGGTTGCGTAATCGTGGTCAGTGACTGAGCTTGAATACAGGCTGTGCATGGTAATTTAATTTTGGTGTACTGTATAATATTAATACCTTAATATAGTTGTTATTGCTAAGTACAACAGTGACAGTCATTACAATAATACATGAGGATTTTTTTGCAAATTATAATTTTAAGACTATGGCTGCTGATTTAGTCAACAGCTGATTGATCAACTAAATTGATTACTATTTTTCCTGTGTTTGTATAGTATATATTTTGTGAATTACAGTGCTGTTCAACATAATGCCTGTACATGTAGTATGTGTATGTTTAGGTCCTACAATGAAACTGAAGCGTCCGGTTCTTGACACCATGTACAAAGAGACAATTGCTTCACTGTATCCGGAACCAATTGCTGAATAAAACCGGGAAACGAAAGACATAGAGAGTTGTAAAAATATGTTTCACGTCGTACAGCATTGTAGGATAAGTGTGTGAGAGGAGATTAATACCGGTATGTCGTGGTCTTAAGTGTTGGTTTTGTGCCATTTTGCTTGCACGTCTGTTCTAGGTCTAATTGTTTTGCACAGTGTCGCAGGTTCAATGTGTGCAAAAGTTGTAAATGCTTTCTGAAACTAAAGTTTCGCTTTGCTTCGGTGAATCTTGTGACACATCATGCCATCATTGACAATTGTTTGTTCCGGTTTAACCTCAGAAAAAGAAATTATTGACAGTAATTGACTTACAGCTGAGTTAGCATCAACACACAGAGGTGTAAATCTCATTCTTATCATAAATACTTGTTCACAGTAACTCTGATGAACTCTGTAGATACTCAACTTTGCTATTATCAAAGTTAGTTATCAAAAGTATAAATATATTTGTGATAAATTATAACCTAAGTTTCCTATTTTGGTCACGGTCTTGGCTGAGTGTGCATGCTGCAGTTACAACAAGCCAATGTGTTATGTCGTCTGAATATAGCGCAGTGTTTTGGTTGTGCTTTGGTGCTGTGCAACTGCTCGTCTGTCGTTGCCTTATAGCATGTCGTCATTACTGGATGTAACCAAGTCATATTTATTGATGCATGCAGCTGATGATGTGTTTTCTAAACTTCTCTGTCAGCGAGTTGTCCACGAAGATGATAATTGCAGTGTGTACGTAATGTGTTCTGTATGTCTGAAGCGTCTTGCTGGCTTCTGAAATTTACCGTGCTTTTTACCGTGTGTAACATATGTTACGTACTTCTGTATACATTGTGTCATTAGTGTCTTCTGTAATTGTTATACAGCTTGAACTGCTTGATGCTGTACTGCCGACTATGTTAGATATTCTAACTATATATATGAATTATCTTGACCATTGCACAGTATTATTCATGGTACTTTCGATTCATTTAGGGCACTCTGACAGCACATCTCATTTTTACATATCACACCACCATTGTATCCTGCGTCATACATGCTTGCATGTCAGCCTAACTAAGAAAAGGTAACATTGTTATGTCCTCTGCCTACATTAAGCAGATACTGCAGTCTGTCTCTGTCCATCTCTGTATGTCCCTTAGCTCAACAGTGGTGCATTTTAAGGCTATGGTTACTTAAGAACACTAAGAGGAAGTCCCATACTGAAAGTCTAATCCACTAGTCGATGTTGCCAAAATGGAACGCAGTTGTCAGTGCCACTTCAGAAGCAGTTATCAGGTAGCCAACCATTATTGCATCAGTCGAACTGTCAGTAGAAGGGAGCAATTGTTTTGGTATATTATACTTGGCTTATCTTTAGATGTTACAGTTAGCAAGTTTTTCTCTAAATGACAGATGCTCTTCTACGGGTGATCTAAGTGACAACTGAATAGTCTTTGAATTTTTTGTTTGATGAAACCACATACATGTTTATGGCAGACACAGTTTTATCACCAGCCATCATAGCCATTCAGTCAATTTGGCGGTCAATTAACAGCAAATGTAACAAGTAGAATAGTACAGGTTTTTAACCATGCTGTCCCCATTATTCATTAAATTCATCATCTTTTAGTAACATCTGACAAGATAACAGAACGCTATGCATTCCTTCTACTGATGGCAGTTCATCGGTGGCATTTATAAACTGTTTGATGCAGAATTGCAGATAAATGTTTCACATATATCCTGATCAGGATTTGTAATCTCCAGTGGATATTGTATCTATTTATGTGAACACCCTGTACATGACCACCCTGTATACATGTGGTCATATTCAGTATCAAATATGTTCTCACTAGTACAGAATATGCAGTCATGCTTGTGTCATTTCCTACTGATCTCAAGCTTATTATATAGACACATTTTGCTGGCTATAAATATGATCAATATTTGCTTATTAAGAAGCTTGTGGTAGTTATTTTATACATTTTACAATATGTAAAATATTGTAACTGTACAAGTCTTGATAACTAAGTCAAGCTTGCTTTACTCACATTGCAAGACAGCAGTAAATAAGGCAGAATTAAGTTAATCGTTGACTGGCTTTATAATGTTCAGTATTTAATTTTCTGAACAAGTAAACCAAATTTTCTTGAGTCATTAAAAAACATAATGTCACATTCTGAAATATAATGCAACTTTTAACCCAACAATATTTTCAGCAGTTATTCTGTTGGTAGTCAGTGAGTTTGTTTATTTGATAGTGAGAGAAATACACATGGATGTTGATATTTTCATTTTGTGATTATTTGTTGCATGCTGGTATTTGTGTTCAGCACATGTATTTAATTTGTTAATTATTTGTATAATAAACCTCATCTCACATTAATAGATCGCTGTATGGGTATTTTCCCATTTATTGCTGGTATTTAAATGTGATGCCTACTGTGACATGTCAGTTATTAAAAGCTATATTTGGTACTGATAAGACTTTTATTTAAAATCACTGGCTTTATGTTAGCAATTTATGTAAATTCATCAACAGTGATTCTGAAGAAATCTGTAAACATCTTGTCATTTTAAAAAGAAATATGCCTACCAGTCAGACCCAATTGACGTATTTTGGTATATACATTGTGATTAATAAAATGGACCCCTGTTATATTTTCAAATAACTTCAACAAACCAAAAGATTGGGTAAGGTAACTTTTACAGTTACATGATTTGGTTGAACACATTTCTTATTGAAGTTATTTTAATATGCCAAAATGCCAATGCATTTCTGTAATAAAAATTAAACACTCAAACACACAGATTCTCAAACATAAGGTTTTTAGGACCAAGAGTAACTTGCAATAATATTGAAAAATAGGAAGTATGCTTTGAAACATTGAACACAGTGCAGTTTGCAGTGAATGAAGAAGATTTATTTATTAATCACCCATTCAGTCTTAGCAGAATGAGCCTATTCTCCAAGACACGCCAACAGAGATCAGGGAAATTGTTGTGGGTTTGTCACATCGGTTCTTGTTGTCACTGCAGATCTTAGTTTTTGGTGGAACCTAATGTTCTCAGACTTTAACACAAATTTTAATAATGCTGAATTGCTGATACTGCAAAGTTTTGTGATCTCGAGACTGAGGCCATTAACAATGCGCCCAAATCTATCTTTGAAGTTGCTAAAAATCTGGAGTTTGGTTCTTTGGGGAGAGGGGGCACATGGCCCCTGTGACCCTGTATATCTGCCACTGATTTCACTTCTCATCTGCTCTACATCTTGTCGACAGACTTCAGAGAGAGGTCGTCTTCACTGTTACCACCCTCAGACATATCAGATGCCAGTGTTTTGATAAATGAGGCCACACTTTACAGTCGAGTGTTAATTGAGATGTCGCAGTACTCAGTAGCAGACGTCAATACATCTGTGTAATGTGGTCATTCACAGCGCAACTGGTCTGTCGGATGTGCCATTCCCCATATCCGGCCACTGAACGCCGACTGGGTCTGCTCACTGGTCGTATAGCTCGTTAATGAGCAGACGGAGCGAAAATTAAGTAGCGTTTCACTCACTACTACACTCCAGCTGTGCTTACGTGCTCCCTATACGCCGCGTGCGGTGTACAGGGACACACGGCACGCGGGTAAACCGTAAACCCGTTGTAGGCGCCTTTAGGTCATGTTCTTGTTCTTGCCTTGCCTTTGGAATTTGAAAGCCGAACTTTGTTGGTGGTCTATAGCTGACTTTGACTTTATGTTCTCGCGTTTATGCAACGATGTCAGTGTCCGCCTGTCTGTGACGGAAGTGCATTGGCGCATTATAGCTAATTGGGCCCATTACATTGGGCCATAGCGGTCCCCTCTGTCACTCGTTGTCGTTGTCGTTGTCCGGTTGTCGTCGACGTGGACATCGATGCGCAGGCGGCGTGCGACAGTGGCGGCAGTAGCGACCCCTGGTGATGTGCTATGCTAGTCACTGCTAGGCCCTCTTGTTTTATAATTTTATTCGTAAATACCGATACGGACCTAGAGACCTGCGTCCGTGATTTCCTGTTGAGTTGAGTTAAGTTGACTACTTATTTTAGTTGACAGTGCTTGGTGTCACGTGACCATTCCGAGAAAAATGGCATCAAATAATTATTTTAGTGTTCCTCAAGGCGCTGCGCAATATAGGTAGTTATTTGTGATACTGACTTACTGAGTATTTTTAACCACAAATTGTGTATATTCATGCGATACATTCTTCCGGTAGCCTAGGTCAAAGGTTGCCTTAACTTTCGATACGAACCATAACATGAAGCTTAGTGCTAGCGTCAGATCGGCGATGTGGCCCTAAGCGCGGCAAAATTACTAGTGCCAGATAGGGGGAAACATCAACCAATCACCACGCCGACTGGGCGTGTAGCCTCAGCGAAGCTAGACGCCCAGACGAGTAGCTAGCCTCCGTTGTCAAACTTTTAAGTCCACGTTAATGGTATCTTTAGTCATCCTTCATATTGGTGTGTGTTCAAAACCAGTACATTCTCTCCAGAACAACAGAAAATACTTATAATTACGGAATAAGTGACATTTGTTATATTAAAAGTATTTATTAAAAATATATAGAAAGTAAAACAAATTGAATGAATGTGTTATGCGCGATCGACGGATTCGCGTGATCGACCAATCGTGCAGCGCCAGCGATGGATCTGTTGTCTGCGCAACAATCGATCGATCGCGCTGCGCGATCGGAGGACGCTCACGCAGTTGTTGCTCCCACCGATCACGCAGCGAGATTGGTCGATCGACAGCGCTGTGCCTTCGGCCTACCAGTAATAAGTGGGTCACTTTATCTTTCGCTAAAACTGAAGGCTTAAAACTTCAGTTTAACATGAAGTTTAAACTGGACGGGCGCACGTAACAAATGCACCACTGACTTTCTTTGAGTTTTTAGACTAAATGAAATTAGAGGCGCCATCTAGCGACTGAATATAAATACTTCACTGAAATCTTTCTCTGAATAAGTCTCATGTAAATGATGCAATATGAAACATAGGCCTAATGAAGTTTGTTTTTAAAAGTCAACCAAGAACACAGAAGAATTATAAAAGAAAAAAAATTAGATGCCACCGGGATTTGAACCGCAAAACATTAAGTTACAAGACAAAGACTGCTAGCCAATAGGCCACAGATTCAACCGGTAAGTTGATGGCAAAACAACCTTAATGAATCAGAATAACCAGTCGTGACATGTTTTACTATAGATAAGTGTGAGACCTGGCGCTAGCAATTTTGCCATTGTTATGGCCAGATCGCCAATCTGGCACTAGAATTAACGTAATATGAATCAGTATGTAAATGTGACTGAGGTGTAAATGCCGTACAAGAAACAACAAAAACTGCAAAAACAACCGAGACATCAAATAAAAGACATAGAAGTGTGGGGCTGTCTGCCTGAATATCACTACAGACAGTTGCAGGATTTTTTGGAACAGATGGTTAAAATGAATGACTGCAGCGTATGATTTATTATAGATTGATGAGGCGAGCAAGCACTTCTAACTCAGATGTTGAATATGTTCAAGGAATTAGTTGACATTAGAGGCCAAGGTTCACACTTTTTACAGTTTTGCTGCAACTGCACTGCATATTCCATTATTCCAATTCATTATTTCCTCACACTGTCCGGGACTGCGGGACTGGAATGCTTTACCAACAGATCCTCTACAGTTCAATACTGCAGACGCCTTTATGAATTACCTCAACCATATTTAGTTCTTTAGAATTTTTTCTAATTTCCTCATTTTCCTGTATTGGATAGCGAATTTGACTGCTATTCATTGGTCTTTACTGAAATCATATAATCTGCTGTAAAAATTTATATGAATGGGCGTGGCCACTGCATGCATACTGGAACATGTTCTCAAAAATTGAAAGCATCAAGTTAAATAGTTATTATGGCCTTTCTGTGAAATGCAGCTGGTACTGTGTTAATGTACTAAAAATTTACAGGATTAAAATGGTACATAGCAGTTATTTTCCAGGAATGCTTAGACATGTGGTCATTGTCATTGTCTAGTTGGACTATAAATGTGACTTATTTGTAGTTGTGACTTGTAATGCTGTTACTTGCAGTTATGGCTACGCTGGAGCTGCTGCACAGGCAACTATTGTGCAGCCAGGACAGGCGGCTTTTGTCACACCAACTTACGAAACATATCCCACATCACAGACTGCAGCATCCCAGTACGCTTTTGCTGCAAGGAGTCAGGTTCATCTCGTGTTCTCCTTTTCCTGTAGAATTGACAACGATACAGATATATTTGCACCACAATCAGTTGTCTGGAGCAGATTATTCCATTTAAAATTTTGAAGAAACTACAGTCCATTCCCTTTTCTGTCAAAAAGGTGAAGCTTTGCCTTAGATGGTACTGAGTGGGCCAACTTTAGTGATGCCTGTTTCTGTGTGTATAGTCTGGAGCTTCCGGTGTTGCGGCTGACTACTTTTCGGCTCCTGTTGTTCAAGCAGCTCAAGTGTATGATCCAGCAAAAGCATACTATGCTCCCGTGGCAGCTGTTGCTCAGGCACCGAGTGCTGCTGCGGTCTATACATTGCCGGTTGATGCGACGGCTGTCTACCAGGCTGCAAAGTATCCACAGATCTATGACACGGCGCCGAAGACCTACTATCCTTTGGCGGCGGCAGCTGCTCCGTCTGCTGTTCCAACTACAATGTACACAGCACTGCCAGCTGAACCCATCTATCAAACGCGTACGTTATCTTTGTATGGTGAAGAAAATCCCGTAGCTAATATTTATATAAATGAAATACAATCTGTGGAAAAAATATGTGGGACTGGTTACATAAACTAACCGAGTAATTGAATCATGTTTCGTATTGAATGCAAGGTATATTGATTGACTTTTTGCTTAAGTAAATTAACATTATCTTGTCATATGATTAGTTGCATAGCATTATTTTTTTTTCAGCATAAACATATTTTGCACATAATGTTGTAGGTTGGGTGACAGGAAAACCATATGGCTTGTGAAAAATCTGTGCCATTGATCGCCAAATTTTCTCTTTCAGAAAAACTGGAAGAAGTGAAAGAGTGAGGCAGCTAATTGACCATGGTTGTGTGTGATGTGTGCGACTAATTACTGCATATCGGCCTACTAGCTTCTGTCAGCACCATAGACATAGGAACTCGCTTACTTCCTTGCAGTTTGACATCATTTGCTGTGCCCTTATTTACGATTGCGAATGAAGCATGTGCAAAAGGAGTGATAAATTAGGGTTTATCGTCTCATCGTCGTCACTACAGACTGTCCGACGTCAAATAAAAACCGATCTTTTTTACTTGTGATATCTTTACCGGAATTTTGATTGTTAAAACTGGCATTATTACAGTGGTCCTTGTAGCAATGTTTCATTTTTAGGCCTCTCTAAAAATTTGTTTACTTTAGGGTTGATGATCGTGGGTCGGTTAGAGTTAGGGTTAGTTGTTGGGTAGTATGGG
>Ga0209782_1002418_pt1 | contig 10401 bp, 6 predicted proteins | sample WorMetmaBAHAMAS1_FD_187390 | JGI IMG/M metagenome (GOLD analysis project Ga0209782, IMG submission 187390) | Marine gutless worms symbiont microbial communities from Max Planck institute for Marine Microbiology, Germany - Inanidrilus... | ecosystem: Host-associated > Annelida > Digestive system >...
GGGTTAGGGTAGGCAGGAGGGAGGGCAGAAAGCCCCAGACAGACAAACGGACAGACGGACGGACAGACACACACACACACAAGGCAAAACCTACACATCCTTGCTACGCGGGCTGTAAACGTAACCTACAAACAGAGCGAACGGCTTTTCAAACAAGGACAGAGCCATACCTCGCAATGTTCCCTGTAGAGCTGTTCAAATGCCAAGATGTGGTCTGCAGTCACTCCACGCGGAAACTGTTCTCCCGGCGCGAGGGAGACGTGTCCAAAATCCGGCAGAGCAGCGGACGTGTCGCCGAGGTACTGAAGATGCTGCTGCTGCTGCTGCGAACATGTGAGGCCGGCCATCGCTGACGTGCTCGGCTGACCGCTGTCACCAGCCGAGATGCCACCATCCTCACCATCTGCCTTGAATCTGTCTCAGCAACAGCAGCATCACTGTCACTGCTAGTCAACTCAACTCAACTCAACTTTATTAAACACATTTGCAACCCGGAAGCTGAATTGCTCAATACAGAAGCAGTACTTAAGGTAACAAGAAAGAACAAGACAACCTAGCAGTGGCTAGCATAGCACTTATTATTGGAAGCTGGAACAGCAATCAACTCGCTAGTAAATGTTCTCCATCTCTTGGTTCTTTCAAATACATCCCCAAAACATTTCACTTTTCCCTGCTTAACTACATCTGGTCCATCTCGCATCTAAATTTCCAATTCAGGGTTCATGCCTCACTATATGTGTATGCGTGTCATCTTCACTATCGCCGGCATTTTATTTCACAAAACATCATCACCAGTTATTATTAACGAATAACAAGTGCATTATAAGAGAAAGCGGAAGAAACACGACACCTTTTTGCCTGGCTGAAGACATGCTGTCTGGACATCAGAAGGCCATCACACCCAACTTGGTTCAACGGAGACATGGATTTGATGCGGATTCCATAGTAGTGGTACTGCGAATTGCCACTGACAACACACAGAAATATTTTAACGATTACAAATACCTTAACTGGCTGGGAAATAAAGATCTGCTCCATCAATTCAAAAGGTCGGCTTTTGGGTAACAGTCTGAAAACTGAAAACCAAGCCGGATGAGTGCGAAATCCAAAAGTAGTGGCACAAATGACTGTTTCACAGCCAATATTTCAGCAACATGGAAAGATGGGGTTGTCAAGAAAAAACAATGGTTCTTTAGTGATCAACAGCATTCAACAGTGCAAAAATTTGAAAGTGGACTACACAATGGAAGTAGTCACCTTGCGATTAGTCAGAGGTATAATTCAACAATGCTGCAATCAAGTATGTGGACACACTAGCAGTGTATACTTCACGACTGATTATTGAATGCAATAATATTCAACTGTAAACATGCACATATATCTACCAACATAAAGTCACAACTTAAGAGGCTAAAACGTTTACAGATTATACAGCAGGACACCGTTAAACAGCCTTGCTGACCTCAAAACTATGATCTCAATGCAAATAATTTAATTGGTAAGAAGCTGGGTACAACGCAGTGCAGACGTTTTTCAACTGAGAAAGAAAGATGATTCAACTAAATGCTTTCAAAAGATCAATGCGTTGTGTGCATTTGATCAACTCATTACAACATGGCTTCAAGAGCAGGTCACTAAGACAGCAGCATGCTGATGTTTCCTAGTCCAAACAACCTGATAATCTGTATCATGTGGCACATAAAATGCAGCAATCTTTACATTTTCTCGGCTTCATTTTAACCGACTCATTTGTCCATGTTCTAAATGGAGCGACTACATTCTCCAAACATTCTGTGACATTTCTGGAGAACTTGTCACAACACAATCCAAATGTCGTTCCAGTTCCATAACTCTTCTATAAATCACCACCAGTTTTGCATTGATGACCTGTCAGTTATCTTCCTGTACTGGGGGATAATTAATGTAGGTTATAGGCTCAGGTACCCTTCCTATAACACAGCCAACTGCATGGCAGGATTGGGTACTTTTATAGGCACAAAGTATCAAAAAAAATAAAAGTAATATTTTTAAGAGTACCACAGCAAAAGGCTGGATGGTTCACCACTACAACATACAAAATGCACAACCGACTTTTACAAATAAGTCTGGATACCGTGTGCCAAGACGGCGAGTTCGCAGGCCTGGAAAAACCGAGCGGATAAGCTTTCCAAACGACGCCGGATTCATCGGGTCCAACTTGTGCTCGGTACAGTGTCGGATGTAGTGATTGTACAGCGTGCTGCGTGGCAGACTTACACTTTCCGCCGTCTCATAATTCTCCAACAACCACTGGACCTGTTTGTAAGCACGCAAATAAATAACAATTTTAAGTGGCGTGGCATGAATTCCGTGTTTCATAAAAAAAGTGGCAGTACACCTGTGACGACTCTGGCAAAACTTCTCAACTTCTATGACCCTCAAGGTCACTCGCCAGCTTTTTCAAATGTGATTCTCTTATAAACTGTGAGCAGCAATATACTGTGATTGTTAAAAGGGGATAACTGTTTCAAAAAACCTAAAATTAACAAGATTTTCAGCTGACATAGAAATAGGCAACGCACTGTCCCTATGCAGCAGATAACCCTAATGTCCTCTTATGTTTAACTACTGTGCAATCACATAATCACCACACATAAACAATAAGCTATACAGTAACGGTAATGCACACACCAACCAAAAGCTACAGAAATAACCAAGTTTAGTGGTCTAAAAAAGGAACAAAACAAATTATTTGCTATCAAATTCCCAGCCAAACACTCACTGCATTAATGCCAATACTCAGACGGTGAGACTAACAGCCTAAATAGTTTACTACATAGGCTAGCCTATCTATCAGCCAGTGACAGACAATGCTCATTACTGGTAGCAAATACTAACTGTGGCCGGTGATGCGCGTATGGTGTGAGCGATCTGTCCCGAGCCGTCGACCGTACCGTGCACGAGGTAATTTTCACCACTCATAAGCTGAGCCGACATGCCGCCCGATGTCTGGTACAACACACACACACACACACACACGCTATGTGATCTGTCCAATGTATGATAACAGGAATGCCATAACATAATGTTAAAGTGACCAGATTAATCTACCACACTGAACCACGATAGAAAATTGAAAAAAAAATGAAAATCAATCTGCCCAGAACATCCGGACTAAGTCATCCTGTCCAACACATAAACAAGTCATTACTGAATGATAAAAGTATGACGTCATTTGGTGAGTCTCTATAAGCCTTACAACAAATGTGTATCACTCACTTTTCATGTTACTATGACAACTGGCAAACCGACATGGTTTCACCTGGTACTGTGAAAGTCCTTACCAAGGCTCATGGGTAGCACCACTCTCATTTCCATAGCCCTCAGTCAGACCAGACACAAGCTTATGCTGCAAGACCACGGATATAGGGCTATACCCCAGCTTTTGCCAGTACCATGTTATACTGCTTGGTTAGAAAGGCACATGGGTTTTAACAACTTGTCGAAAGTTGTTACCTGACAGCACAGCAACCGAGGCTCTAACCAGCGAGCACTGAATCACTAGTCCGATGCCATAGCCACTAGACGATCACCTCAATGAAAGGCACATTCTATAATGTCATACTGCTCAAAATTAGCCACAAGACTGGCTGTAGAGAGCATCTGGAAAATGTCCTATTTTGTATCAAGTGGAACGTTAAACCTTAAACAAGAAGCATTTGAAAAATGTTGTGCCCATTTGCCACTGCAAGCCGTTTTACATTGCCATTCACCAGGTGTTGCTACCGTCGCACACCGCCACTGTCGCACGCCGCCTGCGCATCGATGTCCACGACAACGACGACAACAATGCGTGACAGAGAGGACCGCTATGGCCTCATAGAATGGGCCCACTCAATCAGTCATTCAACAATGACGTAGTTCTAATAATAATAATAATAATAATACAACATTTGTATAGCGCCATAGTGTCCTACGCGGGATGCAGAGGCGCTCTGCAGACTTGTAGATGTAGGCACGGTTGGCTGCCAATAATGAAAATAGATTAGCATAATGCACAGAGAGTACACAGCCGACGTACCAAAGAAGTGGCTCCAGAACCCTGGTAGTAGTTCGCTCCACACACCGTCACGTACTGTCCATAGTCATTATAGTTCTGCCTGTTACAGTCATAACACATGATGGCATTTATAGGTCCGGCAGCAGACTTGGGACTCTGGAGGTCGCGGGATCAACTCCAGCTCATTCCACGATCCCTTTCCCTTTTTGGGTGGCTGCTGAATAAAAAGGCGGCCAGGGTTGAGGTTAATATATCGCTGGCCTTCCTATACTGGGTAGGGATAGCTCTCCACCCGATCTTTCGTCCCTAATATAGCCATATATTTGTGCTGAAAAGGGACGTTGAACACCAACTAACTTAATAGGTAAATATAGGCACGTTGTTGACACACGTGTGCCTCGATCAGCAAGGAGTGCAATTTGGTACCAGTCACTGGGCAACGATGCCCAATGCCTAGTAGGTCTAGCATCACACTGGCCATGCATCATAGACTTCAGTTGGTTATCCACCTATAGGCTCAAAGCCTATGAATGAGAGATTTATCCTGCCTACACTGCTAGTGGGAATGGGACTCAGTGGTTCTTTGGCCTTTACCATTAATATTACAGACTCACCATCACTACCAGACACAGACATATTAAATATTCACTAGACCTCTTACGTCCAATCAAATCAACAGAAGTGTTTGAAGCCATCGATTGGCTAGTGGATCTTCCCCAACGAACATGGCCACAAGCAGGCCGCCGGTGGAGTGACATCATTTTGTCAACCGAGAATATTTAATATAACTCTATGAAGTCAACAGCAACAATCTTGGCGGCGGCCATGTTTGTTGGGGATCGTACGGCAGCTTCACCTTCGCTGGCTGGCGCGGCGGCTGTGCTACCAGATTACCAGTCCCAGCAACCTGTGTGGAATCAGTCTATGCACAGCATAGTAAAAATATGCTGACTGGATTCGTTTCACGACAGTACGTAAAAAATTACATTAACAATCACCAAACTACAACGTTTAAAATCCCTCTTTCATCTCCTGAATATTGCATGCTAACAAACTGCAGCCACAATTTTGACTCAAGTGCACAATAAGTACATCGGTGAGCATAATTTGGCTGGAATCAATGCAGTAGTTTCAACAGTGACACTATACCCTTACCATTTAGGAATACACCTGAATGCTGAGTCATGTGCCATAATGCCCACTATGTGAAAATATGATGTCCTCAATAGTAATTTGGGAAGCGGCCACTATGCCACAAACTTCCAATTGGTTGCAATGGGGCACCCCATATTCACCCCCAAAATTACCCCTTCTCGTGCACCGATCCCCAAACTCAACTACCAGCCTCATCCATCGGACCTACCATCCCAAACCGCATCTATATCCAATCAACCATTTTGCCACAATGCACTGGACAGACACACAGACCAATAGATGGTTGGAGGGAATGTTCGATGACTATACGCCACTTTCGCTCTATATAGAGTGCCACGGCCTAAAAATGGAAGTACATAACCTATCGCAATGTCACCAAAGAAGGACCGAGACATAGGCAGCCTATACAGACAAATTTGGTGAAGCTCAGCCATGTGGTTTTTGAGATATGCAAGCAGACAGACAGACAGACAGACATACTCATCACAATGCTTTGCACACTTCCTTGGAGGATAGTTATGAGCAGAAACTTACTGATGAATCACTTGCTGAACTCCATCGTGGTTCTTTGACGACTCGTTTCCATTGTGATTAGCTACTGCACACAAATAAATTTATGCTCACCATCAAACATCATTGGGATGCAAATAAAACCCCCACCTCCATTTTAACTAACAATCTCCTACTGAACATGGGTTATACTGTAAAACCCTTTAATTTGGCTGCCTAAAAGTTGGTGATTTCGGCACCCTTTATTTCGGTGAAGTAACTCATCAGCAAGAAAATGTTGCATGGGCCACATTTACTACTAAACTAGTGGCAGAGTTTAAAAACTCGTGCACTCGTTTGGCATCAGCGGCCAAGGTAGCATTTTTATCAGCATTGGATTCGAGCACTGTTGGGTTTGGAAGCAATTGGTTTACACTGTCCCGTAGTCCTGCGTGGTCATCAGATGATTCTGTTAAACTTATCCATCAAACACCACTGAAAAGACTTTTTGGCCATCATTCGTCCCTGTCATCATCCGTGTACAAAGTAAAGAAACAAAACACTGCATCTGAAGTTTCAGTGATGAGCCAATCTCAAGTTTTTAATGCCGCCAATTAAAGGTGCTATAATATCGATATCTGCGTCCTTTAATAACTTCGCGGTTTTGTATGGCCTACAAAATTTGCGAAATAAAGAGCATGCGTATACTAAAGGTTTGACAGTAATATCAGTTATACTTATAGTTTTAGCTTTTATGGTTAATTCGCTCATGCCAGCTATAAGCTGTCACTTCCGAGAAATTAAAGTGCTGCCAACTGTGAGCCATGACTCATCTAAGCAACATTATATCAGCCATCTATCTGTATCTATATTTAATATTCGCACAGCCAAATTTCTGAACAAATTCATCTTATCGGAAAATAGTTTGTGCTCTTTGTTTGCAGCCAAATGCTGCATATCGATTAAGCCAGACCATATTATAAATTAATATTAAAGCAAGGTTTACAGCCTTTATATGTCGGTGTTTACGTGTTCATGTGTATTCTTATTTATGTATGTGTTTTGTTTATGCACGTGTTGCTTGTCACTTGTTATAATGCTGCTATTTGGCAAAATTAAGATGAATATATATATATATATATATATATATATCTTTAGTCTTTACTATTAATGATTTCACATGCCACATCAGTACATAGCCCCGCAATACAAACTTGTAACGATGAGAGATTGTCCGGGATACGGTGACTGCAGTGGCTGAAGGACAGCATGCGGTTTGCTCTCGTGAGAAGCGGAAGACGCCGAATGACCGCCAGGAATGACGACGGCATTTGTCAGGGAGTTCACGACTCGCACTTGAGTGTTTGTTCCCTAACAAAGATAAAACCAGACACATGCATACCAACAGCAGTACAGAATAAACGCACGGGCACCAAAGCCATTTTACGGTGAACCTGCATCCTCTTACTAATTGGTAGACAATGCAATGCTCTATTCATGCACACGACCTCAATAAATGACATAGAAAGCATTCTGACATAAAACTATCATTAAACTCAGACCGCATGAACCAGGTTGTCCGGAAAGTCAACTGTTGGATCTATGCCAGCTATCAAATCAAGCTCATTCTGTGGTGAATGTAGTGTTCTCAGCTCACTACATGACAATGGTGACAAAGATGACTGCTTCCCATAGCAGCGAGGCATTTGCAAACTGCTATAATGCATCTACTTACTTTACTTTACTTCATTCTCCTCCAATTTCTGTGGGCACTTTTTATATCCATTTCAGCATCATTCCACAATGTCTTTCTCATCACATCCCATCTAATGCCACCTACCTCTAATGCTGCATGATAGATCCAATCGGCATCATTGTGATATGTCCCAGACTAAATTTTCCCTTTTCAGACATCTAACTGACTGGTTTCTGTGATTTAAAAAAAAAACAGTGAATTAGCTTCATATGCCCATAAATGTTTAGAATAGATACAGGAGGATATATGGCAGTAACTAGCTATACAAGGTTTAGTACAATGGTTAAAAAATGGCGTGCATATGTAATGATGTGTTTGCATGCATGTGTACGTGCGTGAGTGTAATTTGAGCCTTTCCGTTCGATCAGCGTCGGCGTTATAAATGAATGTACGCATGCATGTACAATGTCAATTAACTGGAACGACTAACTTAATAAACAATCAGCAGCTCAATTACAAAGTCACGACGGGATATAAATTGACAATAATTACAAGAGCAACTGGCTGTACAGCAGCTAGACAACTAGTCACAAAGCTCATCACCGCAGGAACCAACTGCATGCAATATTCTACCACCTTTCATCGCCACTTAACCCCTTCCTCTCCAATAGCACATCCCCTCCTCTCCTCCAACAGACATCATCTATGGGGATTGGGAGAAACGATGAGGCCTATCAGAACTGTTCTGTGCTGTGTTAAGTACGACATATGAGCTCAGTGATATATACAGTCGCACACACACATGACCAGTTCTCCCAATATGTATGTAAATACTAGCCAAGAGACCGGCTCGGAAGAATGTGTCCAAAACAAACGATTTTGTGTCAAGTGGGATGTAAAACTAGCGTTGTTACAGTTTCTAGTTATTTAGACAGTAGATTTCGGTAGATTTTTAGCGAAAAACTAACTGGGTTTCGGTTCGGTTTCGGACACTTGATGAATGCGTTTTAAACCAGTCTTATGGTTCAATCACTAGCATAAATGGTAAAGAACTCAGTTGCACACATCTAATAGTCCACTAAAAAATGACAAACAAAGCTATGAACTACAGAAATAACAAGCATGCCTAATTTAGGAACGTTATCAAATATGCATTTATCAAATAGTTTACGGTTCTCACCAGATTTTGAATTAACTTTGAAAACTTGTTTTTGGAGCAATCTAACCAGCTAGAATAAATTCACAAGATAAATTTGCACAATTTTCGCATATAGATGAGCCTCAAAACCTTCAGTTGTACTAGAAAAACCTAGGTTTCAGTGATGGACGGAAATAGAAAAAAAAACAGGTTTCGGCATAGGTTTTGGAAACCTTAACGACACTACGTAAAACCTTAACTCAAGCAATCACTGGCCAGTCTGCAAGTAAAAATGGGTTAGTCATCTGACCCTGTGGGATGTCACTCCCTTTACCTCAGCTTTCCGATACCAGTAACCGGACACTATACACCAGATGCAAGCTTCCAAAAAACCAACACATGGTACATACATAAATTTGCTAACGTTGATGCACTGGTGTAAAGTAGCAATGATAAATGATTAAATCAAACTGCTAATGTTAACAAAAAAATAACCAGTGAGCATGCCATCAAAATGAATAGTGATGTGACTTTCAACCTGTTGTACGCTGCCGGGATTCATAACGACTGTCTCTCACATAAACCACAAATTCTCTTTGTATCTTCTCTCTGCAATAAAACAACAATGGCCATTGTCCAATTTCACAATCAAACAGTACCATAACCAGGGCCACCACGGCCCACACTCCACTACACAAAAAACATACTGTACAAGACTTCCTGCATGACATTTTTCAAATTCTATTAATAATCTCAATCTCATAATAAACACTAAAAAAATCATGAAGGGCTATCCTGAAAATGAGGGAAAGCCCATCTGTGGTTAGGTAGTTAGGTCACTAAGATATACTCAGTGAGAGAAAATATTGTGCTATCCAGACATATACCTGCTTGGAAGAAATTCACGCCACAGACTCTCCTCACTGGCCCTCCTCCATTTTTCATTCCTTTTGGACCTCAAACTTCAACCCTTTATGCCTTGCATTCCATCTGATTAGATACAAAAAGGGATTGGTTTAGTACGTTCGAGTGGAATTAATGACCCTAACAACATTACTGCAACAACCACAGCAGTACCGGTACTTCCAACCATAAGCATGATAACTTTTTGTACACTTATTATCGCCATGTATATAACTATGCAGAAAAAGTATGTAGAACTTTTAAGAGTAACATGCCATATGCTTGTTGCACATATATGATGTGAGCACAAAGTCCATCTATCTGTCTGTAAATGTTGAGGACTATAAATCACATATTGCATCAAAAGGTGGAAATCGCCAATGACGGAGTAGGTCTGTGTCTTGGCTACCTGCATGCCAAAGAAAGCCGACCTGGACTGTAGTATTAGACCCTTAAGCCGAAGCTGGCCGATTATTGTCGGCTGGCTAGAGAAAATTATCGGCGGCTAGCCGGCTGGCCGTCTATTTTCTCGGCGGCGGCTGGACTTCAGCATTGTCGGCGGCTAACTGACTTAGCCACTAAATTACCACGCTTTTTTCAAAGATATCTCGTTCAGTTTTGTCATCCAGTGACACCGCTGACATACGTGCAATCAGTTTCTCGACATATACGCAATCTGCTGGATCTGCCGTTGCAGCTAGTTTATCTTGAACAAGGTATGACTTGAAATGGAGTGTCAACACAATCTTGTAGCACTTCACTAATAGCTCCTGGACTTCATCCACGTCATTAAGGCTATCCACAGTGAGCATACACAGTAGCGATCGAACCTACAGGATTGTATTTTTATCACTGTTATCACTGTTCGCAAAGGAACTATAAAATAGTGGCATTGTCAGCAGCACTGCATAGCAGTGTTGATTCTTGTACATCTGATATAAATTTGGTGGGCTTCTGTCAAGTAACAACGGCTGAAGTTAA
>Ga0209782_1002419_pt1 | contig 10399 bp, 5 predicted proteins | sample WorMetmaBAHAMAS1_FD_187390 | JGI IMG/M metagenome (GOLD analysis project Ga0209782, IMG submission 187390) | Marine gutless worms symbiont microbial communities from Max Planck institute for Marine Microbiology, Germany - Inanidrilus... | ecosystem: Host-associated > Annelida > Digestive system >...
GTCCTTTCTTGGACCTTGCTGTCCTGCTCCACTATGTTGCATTGCTGTACATGAATGTTTGATGTTGATTGAGCAAATAAATGATGATGATGATGATGAAGATAAGGCTGAATAAATTCTACGACGGCAGTTTTTCCTCATAACTTCGTCGTCACTTCTCTGGCATCCTCGTACAGGTCCGAGACGCACGCACATCCTCATAACATGTTAGCGACTTCTCGTAACATTTGCTACGATGAAGTTACGAGGAACGAGGAAACTGCTGCCGTGGAATAGCCTTTCAGCGATACGACTATCGTTTCGTGAGCTCCGAAAGCTGAAGGAAATTTTTTTTATAGCCAAATACCTCCGCGTCGGGCGGTGTGAATTGGCTATTAATTAGTCTACCGCATGGAACCGCAGAATAAAGAATAATCTCGAAAATGTCAGCGGCCACGTCCACGTGCGTTTGTGTGAAACCGTACGCAGCAGCAAACGAGAGACTCGGGTTAGTCCACGGCGGGCACTAAAATTTTTGCAACAGTTTGTAGTAACTGTATAGTAATTTATGCGCAGTTCACACGACGAAATCGAGTTTAATCGCGGTACTCGGCGAAAGTACGGGCGATATAAACAATAGTCCTATAAATACCCGAGTGCTGTCATTGGTTGGTTGGTTGGCGTGGTTGGTAGGAATGTTTATCTTTTTCACGTTTTATTGTTCCGACTTTCGAAAAGATACCTACATGTACAGACTGTCGACGATTCAGTTTACATTGCCCGACCACGAACTCGTCGGCGGTGTAAATTGGACATTACTCCTAGTTCTGTTCGTCGACCTCAAATTATGTTTAAAACTAGAAATGCGTGGCAAAGCCTAGTGTATAGGCCGCTCGGCGCCGTCGTGTCGCCCACTAGCGAATACTAATGAAACACACTTACTTATTGATCGCAGCGTTGCCTAGCAGCGCCGCCCTCTACTGGACGTACCTGAAGTCACCATAGAAAACTTTTCGTCGTCGAGTATACAAATTCTTATGTCTTAAACTCTGGGGTCGCTGAACCGAATCTCACCAAATTTCTACAGATGTACAGAAATGATTACGGATTACTCTGCCTAATCCTGAAAATCGGTACAGTGGATCCTGAGGTAATTGAAAAAATCAGAAAGAAACTAACGCAAGCAAAATACGTAGCCCGGTCGGCAAGTTTGCCGCCGAGCGGGCTAAATTATTCGGACGGTTACATATGCCACAGGTTATCGTCGATCGATGGCGCCCAATTCAACGATAGTGTCATCCGCAGATTTATGGGTATAGCCAAGGGTGGCCAGCACGATGGGCGAAAGCCTTGTCTGCATGGTAACCCGCCAATAATAGTTGGCTAATAAACTCTCTCTTCGCGACCACAATATACTACGTGACATATTACCGGAAATTACCAATATTTAGATCATCGACGTCATCATTTATAAACTTATTAGTGCGCCCCTATTAGGTTAACACAGCATGAACACATATGTATTTCAGTATAGTTAGTAAAACATAAAACCAAATGTCGGAAGCCACTGCGAACAGTATTTTTCATATTTCTGTTAAAATGTGGATATTTAGAAGGGTAAATGGCAATTTTTCATCTTCAAAATGGAGGCCGTCCGTCATCTTGTATATGGATAATCAGTTAATGAGATACTGCGATTTCTATTGATTTTCAAGATGGCGGCTGTACGTCATCTTGGATTTCTCGAATGTTGGATTTTTAGTATATACATCTCGCGCTCATGCTACGATGCCAGTGTCCGTCTGTCTGTCCGTCTGTCTGTGACGGAAGTGCATTGGCGCATTATAGCTAATTTAGGTTTCAAATTCCGATCCCAATTTACCGCGCATTGCGGTCGCTACGCATGCGGGCGTGAGCACTGACCTATTTATAGTTCAGTGGGCGCGAGGGAAGGGATTATGCCAGGAAGAGTGAAGGGATCATCTCGCGCTATGCTAGCCACTGCTAGGCCCTCTTGTTATTAGCAGGCGAGATCCAGAAGGCCGAGACGCATCATCAATCTCAGTTTCGTCACAATTGATCAATCCATTGCGCAGATATCGTAATTTTTTGATTTTTCAAGATGATGGGGTCGTCCATCACATTGATTTGTTTGGGGCAAATTTGGACAACCCACGAATAGTACTTGGTGGTCTCTGTCATTGTGCAATATTTCATTGCGATCGGTGCAGTGCAGTAGTTTTAATAGTATGAAATTTTCAGTATTTGGCGAGTTTGGCTTTAAAACGCCTATTCTCGCCCTCAAAATTGGGGCTTTGAGGATTTGACCCCATAACGATATCAACCAAATTTGGTCCAAATCCACAAAAGGCACATCCTTGCCCGAGTCCGCATCGTTTGAGCTATCAAGCATGAAAATCCGCCGACCAGTCTCACCTGTAGGTGTGTTCCTCAAAAAGGGCATATTAAAAAATTGGTTGTATTCCAACCATTTGCCCGCAAGCCCTCGTGGACGGATTTGCACCAAATTTGGTATTTGCGAAGGGGTTGTAGACATAGTCACACGTGCAAATTTTTTGGCGATCGGTTAAGCGCAACAAGTCGTGCGTGTCGGACTTTGGAGAACGACACCGACACACGGAGAAACGGGCAGCACTACACCGCAGCAGACCGCCGGCCGACCAATCAGGTAAGCGCGTGGCAAGCTGGACGGGGAAGTCGCCGGACACGCCCGACACGCACGACTTGATGCGGACATCCTCGCGAGGATGTCATGAGGATGCTACGCGGAAAACGGTCCCGTGGAATTTAAGATACACGGCGCAACGATAACTAAGTAGTATACTGTGATTTCTAAACCGTAATAAATAAGCTTTCAGATATCGCCCGAATTGTTCATAGCTGGTTATCTGTCGCAGATTAGGCGGTAAACCGTTCTAGAGGCGCTGTCCCGCAGCAGCAAATCTTCTCTCGTCAGAACTGGTACGCGTCCTGTTGGAATCGAAGCGGTGAAGTGGTCGACTCCAATGAACTATTACTTACTAGTAAGTAATAGTTCATTGGTTGACACTACCATGCTCGGAGACAAGTGAAATGTCGACAGTAATAAAGTAGGCCCTAAATACGTTGGCAATCAGGATGTGAAGACTGCCAGTGCCAAACGGAACAGTGGTCACCACATCTTCAACGGTATATCTATAGTGAGGCCTAGGCCTATAATACTTTCTCGGGGCAATAATCGACCGCTGGTATAGGACAACAAAATCGTCGGTGAACTGTGCATGCGAGTCGAGGTCACCAGAGAACCTGAGCGGAGGAGCGGAAGCGGCGAAATATCCGCGACCGGCGCTCACACATCTTTCCGCAAAGCCTAAATTCCACTGGAGCAGTTTCCTCTTAACTTCCTCGCAGCGAATGGACGAGGAAGTCCCCAGCGTGTTCGTTATACGATGATGTCATACGAGGAAGTCGACGTCAAGTTACGCACATCCTCGTATAACGAACATGCTGGCGACTTCTTCGTACATTCGCTACGAGGAAATCGCGAGGAAACTGCTCCCGTGGAATTTATCCCTGAGCCCGCTTCGCGCTCAGTCGATCGCTCCGCTGACAGTGAGCAGTCGTCAAGATGATTGGATCGAGGTCTCAAGATGACACAGGTCCGTCGTCGACCGAGTTGATGTCGAGACTTCACCATGCAGTGAAAACACCCAACCGCCGACCGTGCCTAGGCTATATATACGTGAATTCGTATCGCCGCGTGTTCTATATATAGCGGCGGGATGTAGCCTATACGTCCGGTGCACGTGGCGTAACGATTAGTCGGCTTTTGTCGCGCGACACATCGCGCACGCATCGCATTCTTCATCAAGCGGCGGCGGCGTCAACCTATAGCAGAGCTGTGCAGCGCAGTGCAGTTCGGTCCGTCGCCAGCACGCTCTCGGTATACAGCCTACAATGTTAGTAAGTAAGAGAACTGTGTCGATTGTTGGCGGCGGCGGCGGCGGCGGGCGGCGTGTCAAAAATTCCTGCACGCTGAGCGCCGCGCGGCCGCGGCACGGTACGGCGCGAAGCTCTAGTTTACGACATCGTCGTCGTCGTCAGCGGCTGTTCGTTAAACAGCAACCTGACCGTGACGAGCCGCGCATGTACAATAACTCAAACACTATCGCTTCGATTTGCCGCGCATCTGTTGCACAACAACTTGTACAACAGGTCCACGCACGACAAAACGTACACCGATGACCGATGGAGTTTGAGCCTAAAGGCTCTTTCACACCGCGGATCCGGGCGACACGGAACGGTACGGATTCAGGCCGGATGCGGCATGCCGTACGGCGCCGTACGTCATGCCGAGCCGTGCCATATTGTCTCGTGCCGTGCCGCGCCGGATCCGGTGTGAAAGAACCTTAAGCATCCGTTTTAGAGAGGTGACACACTTGATGCACTGCGTCATTGCATTCAGATCGTGCGTCAACGTTCTTTTTTCTCGGTAGAAATGGAAATTAAAGACTCAGTCAATAAATCAATCAATGTACAGCACTGTGCAGAACGCTATAGTGTTGTAGCGATTCCGTCCGTCTGTCACGAACTGGTATTGCGTTCAAACGAATTCCGTGCGTTCATTTTCAACAGTTTGAAGTCGCGCGTCACATAAAAGAAGAAGAACGAACGAACCCATCATCAATTCATCATGCAATATCGTAGTCTCGGACTAGCAAAGGACTCGTGAAATTCTAATGAGGCCGACCCATCTGGGACACCATATAAAGGTGGAGAAGGAGAATGAAAAGTCTGCAGTTTTCAACTAATATACCGTACTCGTATTCTCGAAACGATACAGGTGGAAAGCTATAATAATTAATAAGAGGTTGTATTCTGCTGAATATTTTCGCGGCGGCACTAAAGGTCTTTATAGTGTTGATTTGCTGTTAAAAAATCGCGCATAACATGATGTATAGGCCTATATTAATTGTACATCGGACATCGCCTCAAAATCTAATTATACGTTTCATTTATCCCTCTCGTGCAGAAACCCTTGCAAAAAATTCTTCCGTGCCATTTTGAGCAGTTATTCTACTAACAAATAGCAAATAAGTTCTTAAACCGTATAACAAAAGCATAATCGTTTGACGAAAGTATATAGGCCTATAATAACGAAACATGACAAATCGATGCAAACCGAGTATTTTGACAATTATAGCGGCGAAGTTGAACGGTATAGGCCACAGAGCCTTGTTCCGCGAGATTTCTGCAATCAAGTGGACTTGTGCGGGATGTTGTCGAACGCTGTTTTCCAGGCTCTAGTGTTGTAGACTTGCGAGATCCGCAAAGAAGCTTCTCGGACAGATCGCGTTCGCTGTATATAGGAGTATAGTTGAGTACACGGCAAATCCTTGTTATCGGCGACTGCAGCGTAGCGGCATATATATCGAGTGAACGCTGTGCAAAGTTAAAACGTGCAAAATTTCGTCATGCAGCAGGCTGTGTGTATCGTCCTGTCACTATCACTCACTCCTCTCGTCAGCTCGAGACGATTTGCCGTCGTCGCTCGGCGTCTCGACTCTAGCCGAGCTGCGCACTAGTGATGGGCGACTCACCAGAAAATGCAAACGATTATGCACTCGATTCGATCCGCTACAACCGAGTAGGAATGTCTACGTCCACCGCCGCTATGTGTCTGCCTGTCTGTTTGCACGTATATCTCAGGAACCGCGCATATCCAAACTTCACCCAATTTTCGTGCATGTTACCTAATGGCCGTGGCTCGGCGCTCTTCTGGCGGCGTTGCGATCCGTTATGTATTTCCGGTTTTGTGGTTGACGTCAGTTTTCATAAAATGGGCCCTATGTCGGCGTGATGCTACCACAGCAGCATCATTGCAATATTGTACACGGCCTAACAGCCTGAAGCATTGTATGTTGTATCGTGCCCTACACGACGTCGGGCGCAAATACTAGATGAGTCCTTCATGCACGGGGTGCCAGGGCGACGTCTTGTTGTTGACCGAAGTATGACCGAGTTCATTTCAAATGTGTGGTAAGCAATGACCGCGTTAACTGCATAGGTCAGCAGTATTTGGATCCATACTATTATCGTCTTGTTTTGCCCAGTTAATTTTTGAACCGAAAATCATGTGTGCTGCGTGCACATGCGAAGTGGCGATAATCAAACGGAATAAGAAACGCAACTGAGAAGGCAAGTTCCGACATTCGTCGATAATCTGTAAGGTCCGGTTTTTCCACAGCAAATTAATCTCCCGTTAATTTAATCCGGCATTAAATCCGGCAGACAATGATCAATTTACTCAGATGTCGTTTTTCCACCGTTTTTCCACCGGCAGTTCGTCAATTAAATCGTCCTAAACGGACGATTTAATTGACGAACTGCCGGTGGAAAAACTTCATCTGAGTAAATTGATCATTATCTGCCGGATTTAATGCCGGATTAAATTAACGGGAAATTAATTTGCTGTGGAAAAACCGGACCTAAGACTGTAACCGCCGATTGTGCTGAATCTAGATTAGAATCATTCATTCTATTCGAATATATTCGGTTTGGCGAACGAGTCACAATCGATTATAGTCGATTTTCCCATCTCTACAGCGCGCCGTCGTCGAGCATATGCCGCGCCGCCGACGAGATCGCCGCTTCAAAAGTCAACGATTCATCGTGACACACGGACTCGCGCGAATGCTCGCGCCTATGGCCCACATAGCAGTTCATGGTTGGGCCTACCGGGGTACCGCTCATCGCTAAGTGCCATTAGCCTGTACGAATACGTCCGCCGCTGGCGCGCAACCCACAATCGAGGTCGACTGAAAATGCAGTACCGGAAAATGAAGGACCGGACTGCAATGCATGGGCGGAAAACGAGAAAAAAAGATAAAGGGTACCGTATACTTCTTAGAGAAGTGTAGGCGGAATGCTTATCTCCCTTGCGTACAGTGAATCTGAACCACACTCAGACAGACAGGGGCGTCTATCCTAGGGGGGTTTGGGAGAGCAATCTCCCACATTTTTAAAAATGGGGGGTTGACCGATTGGTCATTTCAAATAATTTGTTGTGCTTGTGGATCGTCAGATAGTTGCGTGAAAAGAGAAGTGTGCTTTACTGTGTCAGATGTGGGGGGTTAATTGATCTCCCACCCGTAGTGGGGGGATTAGACGCCCCTGCTCACAGAGTCTGACAGTGACGCATGACCAGTGATATGCCAGACCTACGGTTACCTTCCCGGACGACTATTAATGCCCTTTGGCCCGTACCGAGAGCAGGAGAGATATAGCTGAGTTGATCCCTATAGCTGAATACCAAACAAGAGTAGAGAACAGCAGACCACTTAGAAATGCGCCACATACCGACCAAAAATGGTTCTCCTGTATTTTCTGGTCCTGCATTTACCGATAAATGGTAATGGACACACTTTCGCCGCGTCGGTTGGCTTCTGTACGTGAGAGTCGACGTCGTTATCGTTCCACTTAAGCTATGCACTTTACATGCAGAATTTATCTTCTATGTGACTATGAATGATTTTGAACCGATACTCAAGGTCACCATAGGACACCAGAGTAATGCTTTAAAAAAACCTCCTATTAGTGTACGTTTGATGGTAACCAGGCAGTAGCTACATACACCACGTTATGTGTATTGTTTTAAGCAGAGCAGAATAGGCTGGGGTAAAACCGCGAACATTCAGTCAAAATCCAGTGTGCCATAGTGCGAGTGAAAAGTGCTGATTAAGAATAGGCCGTATAGGCCTATTTTAACGGTGCAGCGAGTGTCCGACTCGCATAAATACAATGCTCCAGTATCGGTAATTTGGCAACAACAAATCCACGACAAATCGAACCAATGGAGTTTGACTTGAGCATAATCGTCCATTTCCCTACATAAAGCTGGACGCTGAGTGTGATCTACAGATCGACGGTCGACTGTTGACAGTACTTGGCAACGTGCATGCACGTCGGAAAGTGATGTCAACAACAGACCGATTGTCGATAGTTTATGGCAACTTGGTGATGATAAACGTGCCTGTGGTCAAATTTTCTAAGTCCGGAGTTTGGATAAAAGATCCGAAGGGAAATACCATGCTATTTTTTAAGAATTTCCTTAAAATACAGTGTACGATATTAACTTGATGGAAGGATGCCAAAAGCCAGTTCAAGAAGTTTCGATACAATAACGTCTTGTGACTGACAGACAGACAGACATACAGACACAGGCCCATAGCATAGCGTCGCGCGTGTAAAAACGTCAGTGGTCTGCTGTGCACCGACTGAAAAATAACTAGTTGCTACAGTAATCGTCGCAACAGCCAGCAGTGCCAATGTATACCCCATATTGGTTCAGACGCTAGTCTCGATCGGTTCAGCCGTTTTTGCAGAGCTCACAGCCTGTGCGACCAATTAGGCGCCCCACCACACACACACGTACGGACAGAGAACGCTATGTCGATATATGCAGGCCACTGTGTCTTATATAGCCTACAGCGATCGTAAATCAGAAACGCAAGAAGGCACGCACGCAGCATATGACCTGTCGAAATACCATACACGGCGTCAGTCGCCCGACGGGCCGCATATAGGCCTACGTCCTCCTCGTTGGAAGTGAGTGAGCTGCATTCACGTCGCAGTCATTAAGCGATCATTGCACGCCAACTAGCCGTTCGTCCGTCCGTCCGGCATGCAAGTGTACTGTATATAGGCTACGGTGACCGCCGGCCGCCGCGGCTTAACGGCGTCATTATATACGCTCAACAGATTCTCCACAATTAGGGGCGTATACATGGCGACCGTGTGCACTGCACACAAACTGCCCGCGAGCATTATCGACTCAACGGGCACTGTTCGACGCGACCGTGGTAGACGCGGCAGGCCTATAGAACGGTGGACACAACAGCTATATAGCTGTCAGCGGCGGCGGCGGCGGCGACCCGGAGGCACGGTGACGGATGGACACGCCCTTGTCGCTAGCTCGGTTCGACAAATCCTCTATGGTTCATTCAGCTCTTGACGTATATGTACGCGGCCTAACCATGCGCCGCGCGTACGTTCTAACGTCGACACGGATCAGCGGCGTGTAGCCAGAATTTTGTCAAGGGTGGGGGTCAAAGGGAGTCTGGGGGACGGAAACCCCCAGTGGGATCCAGGGGCATGCAGAGCCCCCGTGGAAGTCTGGCGGCGAAGCCCCCAGAAGCCAGAGACTACATTCGAAAATGTAACTGGAGAAATAGACGAAAATGGTCACGTCTTTTAATACTGCATTCACTAGGCTATGACTATTGCACAAAAAATTCACCTACGACGGGGGGACATGCACCTGCCCCCCGGACCCCCATCTCGCTACACCACTGATACGGATCGTGTCAGCTAACGGCAACCGGACTAACAGTACTGAACTGTCGAATCGATGCCAGAACAAGAAGCTCAGCAGACGCCGAGATAGCGAACTTGACAATCACAGACCTATAAGCTCATCATTGGCCCTTTAAAGGCTCGGATGATTACCTTTCGAAAAAAACAGTGAATTTTTCAGTTCAAATCATATAATAAAGAAAACTTTCACAACAACAAAATTATGATGATGACCGAGCAACTTACATATTGTAAAACTTACGCTAACAGCAGTAATACAGCACGTATTAGGCAGGTCACGTTAAAATATTTCTTCGCATAAAAAAAAACTAGGCTTACATGTGAACAACTAACAAGTCACATTATCTCATACTGTGCATCTGTAATTTGTGGATGAATAAATACGCACAAGAAAACAACCAAATAATAAGTTAACACAATGTCGTACATAAACAGATAAGTTAAACATTAAACCTTTAATGCAACAAACACTTCTTACAAGGAGCAAAAGTGACCACACCTTCCACATACATGTATGCCCTTCACACAATTACGCTCTTTACTTTAATATACCTATTAAATTATTTTAAAATTAAACTGCAATATTTTACATAAATTTTAAATTGAAGAAATAACAACAATAAATAAGTAAATGTAAAGCTACACTTCTGCTAAACACTGAACGCTGACGAGTGAACTGTAATCGGTGGAAATCAATGTGTGAACTGGTGCTGCAACCAGGAAAGACTGCGACAATTTGCTGGTTCAAACCATACTCTGAATCAACAAAGTTTACGAACAGTGTCAGATGTACAAATGTGTGAGACCTGTTTCATACCAATTTGGACAATAACTGTGGCCCTTAAATGCATGCCTTTCTCTTTCACATTTTTCTGATTAACAATGTCCTTTAGCAATGGGCAGTTCTAATGGGGTGAATAGGCCTCCCCCAATCAGACGTCTGCCCCCACTGCCACCCCCAAGTAAAATTTTTGGTAAGTCTAATGGTCACCTTGGATGAAAATTTAGTGATTATATGTTGGTTGTCTATCAAAAACTGCATATA
>Ga0209782_1002420_pt1 | contig 10397 bp, 5 predicted proteins | sample WorMetmaBAHAMAS1_FD_187390 | JGI IMG/M metagenome (GOLD analysis project Ga0209782, IMG submission 187390) | Marine gutless worms symbiont microbial communities from Max Planck institute for Marine Microbiology, Germany - Inanidrilus... | ecosystem: Host-associated > Annelida > Digestive system >...
GGGGAGGGTTATTTTGTGTTCTAGTACCTTTCTGTTCCTGACGCATGGTTGCTTGTATTGTATTAGTTTTGATTATTATGTTAATCTATCTGTACTGTATAGTTTTGTGGTCGTTTCTCCCCCATTATGATTTTGTTTTCTCAGTACTAGTGATGAGGTGGGCAGAAACAGCATCTCCATAGTGACAAGTTGGACGTAAAACGTCAACTCGAGCAATCCCAGCGTAGCGTGGCTGACAGACTGCCAATGAGCGCCCTCGGTTCACTCATAACCTTGGATGCTGTGTACATTTGTATTGTATTGTGTCTGTATTATCCGACACCGTGTGGGCGCCGGGGCATAATGGACCTCAGAAGACAGTGTAGATGTTGGCGCTGTATATATAGACTGTTCGTGTGTCTGTTTCCCTTATCACTTCATTCCTTTTGCTTCTTTCTCTCAGTACTAGTCCTCAGATTGGCCGGGAAGAGCATCTCTCATATGATCTGTTTAGGGCCGATTTCACCCATGAGAGTTAACTCTAACAGTAGTTTTTAGTTTAGTATTGAGTGGGACTTTTGACTCAGACAACCAATCCGTGACTGTATTGTTTGCAGTGTTACTCGCGTGCAAGGACGCGCTATGGCTTCGTGTCGGCGTTGATCCGACGACTGAGACGACTAGTGCAGCTGCACGCCGGACAGACACGTTGACACTCATCTCATGTTCACTTCGTTGGTCTGACGCGGTGTTCAGTTACTGAAACTGATTTCGGATTCACAGCGAAACTTGTTTCAGATTCAGTTGGCCAATTGAATGGCTTTTTTGCAATAAACATCTTAATCGTTGGTAAACAAACAACCGTGACGTCATCTGTTCGGTTTCACCGAATACAAAACTGGTTTCGGATTTGGAAATTGATTCAACTTTTTTCTGAATCTTAAACCAGTTTTGCTGTGGATCCGAAACTTCATCCACTTAATTGAATACCCCCGTAAGTTTCCACATGTTGAGCGGATTGGTATTTCAGCATTGAACTGCGCCACACAACAACAGTGTGCACTGCAGATCTCGGTTCTGATTCTTGCAGTATAACGTGATTTTTTGTGTTAAACATTGACTCAGTTAGTTCTAGTGGGGGAGCGACTCCCTCGTAAATACCTCTGATGGGATCGGCACTCCACTGAGTGTTCCTAAAATGATCTGAAAACATACACATTTCCGAACCATTTTTAGCATGCCAGAATGTGTTAAATCTTACATACAGCATTTCAACATTTTTTCTGGAGATGAGCCTCACTATTTGGAGAGGCCGTAAGGGAAGGGGGAGGGGGATTAGAGGAGGAAATGGAGAGGGATGGGTTGAAGGGAGATGAAGGGAAGGGAAAGTGGCAGGGGAGGGAAAGGAAAGGTAGGGGGGAGGCGCCCCCCCCCCAAACAAAAAATAACTGCTACACCACCTTCAGTTAGAGACTATCAAACACGTCGATATTGATGTTTATTACATGTTGATTTTCATTTAGTCGGTCTAAGTTTATGAACATTTAGTGCGACTGTTGTCATTGAACTATGCCATGTCTGTCTACAGTGACAGTGTAGACTGTGTTTATGTCATTCCTCATGTTCGTAGCATTTGAATGTTTCTAGAGACCACTCAAGAATATAGACTGTTTAGCAGATCACAATTTGCCTTTGGTTAATAATTGTCGTCTATTGAGTGCGGCCTGCGTGTCTGTGTTCATTGCAGTAAGTGGCAGTTCTAAAGACGTCCGTGCGCGTAAAATTAAGTAAAATTAATGCTGCAAAAAGTTTGCACAAACTTGCATGAATTCGGAAAAAAACTTTTGCCAACTTGCAAAAACTAGCAGTGCCTGTTGCAAACTCAGCTGATGCGTCTACCAATGACATTGTTTTAAAGTGACTGCTGTCTCTTAAAGATTACTCATCAATATTTCTGTGTTGACTAGGTTTGTTTTAAGTTTTGAAGTATTAGATATTGTCAGTAGCGATGAATAAATAAATAAGATTTTTGGCTATATTAGTTGCAACAAAGCAAAGATGCATCCAGTATCCAACCTGGCACGGTTATAGTGTGATATTTAGGGGTGGTTCTAAGGGTTTCAGGGGTTGTGCCCCCAATCAGAAGTCTATCCCCCACTGCACGTGAACAAAGTGTTGTTATTGCTGCTAGTGTAATTGGACATCTGGGATGAAAAATTAGTCATTATAATGTAGGTTGATCTCAGGTCAAAACAGCATATTTCAACATATGATCAACACAATTTTTCTGTTGACCGGCCTCATTTCAGCGACTTCTGGCTTCAAGGTCTGGGGATGCTAGAACCACCCCGGACAGTATTGGCAGACCTCGTTGTACAACTGTTCTAGACTGTATTACGATGACATTTAATAAGTCGGTTGAAAAATAACTTAGAGAAGTCACAGTGTCTTCATTTGGTGATAAGGGAAATAACAATGGTAAGAACTAGCCAGTTTACAACAACGTGTATGAGCGACAGAGTCATTGTTCTAAAACAACAAAAATTAAAATAATTTCTCAATTATAATCACAAAACACATGCAATGTAACATTTAAATCTGTCAGTCAACAGATTTAAAAACCAGTGCATGTGTTTTGTGATTATAATTGAATGATAATTTTGATTTTTGCTGTTTTAAAGCTATGACTCTGTCGTTCTTACTCTTTGGTTGTAAACTGGCTAGTTTTTACCGTTAATATTTGCTGTTTTAGTATTAATTTCAAATGTATATATTCACATTTGCAGATTAAGTTAAGGTCCGGAGGCAAAATGTACATCACTACACAAAATATGCTCAAAACCAGCAATACTGTTGTGGAGATATAGTGATTTTGCCATAATAGACTTCAAAATGGTAGCAAAATCGGGATGAGATGGCCAGTACATGTCACCGTACCAAATTTTATCAAAATCAATCAAACAGTTGGCTTGTGGAATTATTATGAGGCAGCCATAAACGATCCTGGATTTTTAAATTTGAATGTTTTTAACAGCTGCTAAGGTCTAGAGGGCTAATATGTGTTACAATACAATTTTCGTCAATATCGACCAAATGTTTGATACATCGCAATTTATTGATTTCAAGATGTCCACTGACCACTATCTTCGATTTTCAAAATTTAAAATTTTCAGTAGTCAGTTGTACTGGGAGGGCCAGTGCACATTGACATACCAAATTTCATTGAAATCGGTCAAATGGTTGCGGAGATATTGCATTTTACATTTATCAAAATGGTGGCCATCCACCGTAGTCATCATGCAAACTTTTCAAAATTGGCCAAACAGTTTTTTTAGATATTGCAATTTATCGATTTTCAATATTGCTACCGACAGCCATCTTGGATTTTCAAATTTTTGGTAGACTGTGACATTGGGAGGACAATTATGAGTCACCATGCCAAATTTTATCAGAATCAATCAAACGATAGCAGAGACATCGCATTTAACGGTTTTTTTTCAAAATGGCGGCCATCTGTCATCTTGGATTTTTGAAAATTTGACTAATTCGACAATTCATGTGCTCTTAATATCCAATATGTCACTATGCAGAATTTTATCAAATATTGACGAATGATTTTGGAGATATTGAATTTTTCGATTTTCAAGATCGCGGCAGTTCGCCATGTTGGATTTCCAAATTTTTAAAATTTTTCCTAGGCAGTACGTTGGGAGGACCATTTTACGTCAACATACCAAATTTCATCAAAATCGTTCAAACGGTTGTGGAGATATTGCGTTTAACGTAAGCTATCTTGAATTTTGTAAAAGTTGAATATTTTAGCAATTCATGTGGTCTGGAAGTCCAATTTGTGTCACTGTGCAAAATGTCATCAAAATCGCCCAGAAGGTTTAGGAGATATATCGATTTTATCTAGATGGCGGCCGTCTGCCATCTTGGATTTGTGGAGCAAATTGTGGAATGACCACTAATGAGTATTTGGTCGTCTTTTTTATCAGTGTGCAAAATTTCGTTGGAATCACTTCAGTAGGCCTAGTTTTCATAATACAGAAGTTTGAAAATTTTGCGTATTTGGCTTGAAAATGGTTATTCACGCCCGTTTTGGGGATAAAATGGGGGAAAACGGAAAGTTGATGCACTTTTATCCCTCTAGTAATGCATTTCGTGAGTGGCGCTATCGCCGACGTAATCACCCACGTCATTTTTTTCAAATTGGTTGAGTGTTTGGGGCTGTGAGTCTTAATGTTCAACAGTGTAAGCACGACCGTGCTACACTGTGAGGGATGATTTCTGACACATAAGCACTGATATCCAATTCACAGCGCTAACGCTGACGTGATAAAACTATCATGTTTTGCAACAAGTGCAAAATAGTTTCAACATTATATTTTTTTGTCTCCTTTTGCAGAAACCGCCGTGAAAGTAATCTACAGCGCGCTTTGGTGCAGCTCTTCGTCTCGCGTACAGATGAAAATGAGATGCACAGTGTATGCCCAAAAGCCACATGACATTGCTGTTGGTTGCCGTTGGGTAGGCATCGTTGCGCTACGTACGGCGCCGCCGCAGCCTATAGAGCGAAAGTGAAAGCGACCGAAACAAAATTCCGAGTGTCACGAGCCGCTAGCAGGCAGGTGTATGCAGGCCGGCGTGCAACAACAATGGCGGCCGATCGTAAACGTGAGGAAATCGTTACCGAGTTTTTTCTTGTCAGTTGTCAGCTGCGTCGGCCGTTGAATCAGGAAGACGTAGCAGCGTTGCTGGCTTGTGTTGGATCGACCATGAAACACGTTCAAACGGAGATGCCGACGGCGGCGCAGCTAGGTCGCGTCAAGGTCAAAGGTGACCTCATTCCATTGACAACAGGAAGTGTCGCTGAACTTTACATCGAGCCGATGTTGCCGAGTGTCGGCGACGTCGACATGATGGTCCATAGTAGCATTGAGCTGGCAATACCAGCAGGCTACAGTCCACCCACGCAGTTACCAGGTGAGTTCAGCAGCCGTGTCAGAGTATATGAGATTGTCGACAGTGAGTTTCCGGGCTACGTGTATTTGTGGTTGTCTTACTTGCTAACAGAAAATGTTCATAGCGAATACGATGCCATGCAGTGTGAACGTGTAATAGCTGAGTACACCGATAAATTTGGTGACATCCCAAGGCATGGACCTGCGCATGTTAGCGAGTATCCTCTTCCATCAGCAGGATTAGCACCAACAGCCTCGGGCATACGCTTTACTCTACCAGTTATCCCCATTGATGAAATATACTGCATGCGTTGTCTAATATGGCCTCCACAAGCCGCCAATTGGCCAAAACGACAGAGAAATTATGGCTGGCCAGACATAGCAACTGTTGATCACATTGTCAGCAACGGGTGTGATATCGTTCCAGTGGCTCATTATCTTCATAGACACGATGAGTGGATGAGCAAAGTCCAGCGTCGAATGTCGTTTTCACGAGCAGAAATTGTGCTGCTGAACAGCTGGATGCCAGTACAACAGGTTGTCTATCATGTGCTACGAGTCTTCATGAAGACTGAGCAACTCACAGACAGTGCTGCTAATGACAGTGGAGCGACACTGAGCAACTATCACATTAAGACTCTGATGTTGTGGGCTTGTGAGTGTGAACTGAAGTCAACAAGTTGGTCGACTGACGATTTGAATCTTGTCAGCATCTGCGTCGAACTGCTGCATACGTTGGCTGATTGGCTGACTGATGGTCGCTGTCAGCATTATTTCATCAACAACTGTAACCTGTTTGACCGTCTTAAAAATTCACGCTACACACAAATAACTGCAAATACATTAATGTCGGTAACCAGAGTATGGTTCTGCAAGTGGTGCATTGACAGCTATTTGCGTAAATGTGCCCAGCTTTGTCCTAGCAGAGTTTCAAGTTCGATAAGGAGCCCTTCCTCTGCAGGGAGTGTTCATGAACACTGGTATTCTGTTGTCTCTCTACAGAACGTTGTATCGGAGTTTGTTAAATGGAAAATAGACACGTCGATGATACTGACTTTCATGAACTTAACAAAGACACAGTGGTACATCATGAGTGCTGTGTCTCGTAGGTCGCTAACACTCCAATCGTGTCTTTGTTGGATGGATCAACTAGCAGCGATTGATGAAAATCTACACGTTTACTTTACTGCAGTCGCATTTCTACACTGTGCCTACAAAATAAGGCACGAATCTCTGACAAGCGAATTGATGGATGTATTAGTAGCAGCATGCCTGGGCCTACAGTTAAATGTACGTTGTTTTCTCAGTGCACGACGCAGCAGTTTGTTGTCGCAAAGTCAAGCTGCCATACTGATGAAATTTGTAGCGAATAACTCACACAGCACTGTGCAGCTGATAGAGATTGAACTTGCAAAGGCGTATCTGCACAGAGCATTGAGGTGTGGAGACTCCGTCAGCAGTTCTGTCTACTGCTTGGCAAATGTCTACTTGGCAGTTTTGTACTACATCACAGGACAGTACCAGACGGCAGTAGATCATTGTACACTGGTGACAAGGTCACCGGACCACTCACAGTGCACTTCACATGTTGTGCAAGGAGAACTTTTACCCAAGCTTGACGATGACATTGACAGTGTGTTAGGTTTGGCCGTGTTCTACCAGTTCATTCGAGCAGGTGAGTCGAATGAGGAACAACGACACCTTAGTGTCTTTTCCGTTGAATTGTTTGCACATTATTTGTGCATTAAATTTCCATCAGTCACAGAGTGTCACCAGTCCTTACAAATATCACTGGCTGACGAGTTTCAGAGATATCGACATTGTCTGTGTACTTGGCAAGAAGTCCTTGTCACTGACATGATGCTATTTTCTGTTGCCAGACACACAATCGATCGACTGGTGATGGCTGATGGAGATGAAACCAAATCGTTGATTATTCACGAAACATCAAAATTGGTCGAGCTACTGCAGCAGTCTGCAGTTGAGCATCTGACAAAATGTCGCGAGCTCGAGCTACGAGATTTTGGTTCCTTGGGCCACGTCGTCACCACCGATTTCGAGGCGCTGTATGCATACAAACGTGGCTGTTATCGACATTGTTTACAGGAATCAACAACTAATGTAAACACGCTGATTTCTGGCAAAAGTCATCGGAGAATACGCATTGGAACAGGCTTAAATATACCACTGTGTCGAGAGCTGATTCAGTTGATGGATGACGAAATCGTGTCGGTCACTGGGCTCATGCTGTTGCTGTTGGCACAATCGTCATCTGAAAGTGACCATCATGAAGTCGCGATATCTCAGCTCAGTTTGTCGCTGTATCTGATGGCTCAGTGTCAGATAAAACTACGTCAGTCGGTGACGTCACTCGGTAGAACACTCGACTATGTTCGAATGGCATCTTCTCGCATCCGACGTCCCCGCGAATTTCTCGTTCGAGTTGCTGATCAGCCTGTTTTAAAAATCGTTGAACAAAAACTATTGAAACATATACAAGACTTTGCAAGCATATACTGAGGATTTTCGTTTTGCATGGGTGTGCTCCAAGTTTCAGTTTGCAACCTAAAATCCATGATGAGTAACACACGTAGGCCTACCTACATGTAGGTCTACACATTTATTTATCTACCTATATAGGTACCTAGTAGTATGGCCTATCTACATATGAAAACATTGAAAAAACAAACGGCATCTCGATCATCATGCTATTCCATGGGGAATAGGGGATGTGAGAACGGTCACTTTTGGTCCTTTATTTTCTGATCCGGCAATATCAGTTGACTTGTGTTATACTTTACTATCAAAAAATGAAATTAGCTATATTGTAAATTATCTAGCAACTGTGTAACCTATGTAACTTTTTTGTTGTACTTCGAGTACGAATAGGTTATAAATAAATAGTCCCCATTACTTTCACAATTGTTTCTAAAGGTGCACTGGTGGCACTACACTATGGCATGCCAGGTCAGATGACCATGCTGAAAAGCTTGTATCCTCCCTGACTGTTGTCATTGCTCACTGCATAATCATAGCGGAAGCCAGAAAAAAAACAAAACTGGACAATGAGGGACCATGGACATTATGCTCGAAATGCTGTTCTCAGGATATATATGTCACGTGCATACTAGGCGAATTCATACTTTCAATGGTTTTACAAATTAACATTATCACAATTTTCAACATGTGTACTTCATAGTAATAAAATAAGATTGTATCAGTAATAACATATGCTGTGCTTATAATTTAACATTTAATATTTCGACGTTCTTAGACATGTAGTTGCTTTATGTGCTATGTGGCTTTAGTTAATAGTTCATTTTTTTCTTATATTGTAATGTTTAATGGATTGTGACTCTTGTGGCCATGCATGCCTGATATATTTTTGTATTGTGCTGTTATTGCACTGTGTTCATTAATATATGCACTAGTTTATACATTTATGCATCGTGATTGATAGGTTTAAAAGTGATTGCACATTTCGTGATTATAATTTAGTAATATTTTAATTTTTGCCACTTTACAACTTTTGCTTATAAAAACTTTAGATAAACTGTGAACTGTTTTTTTCTGTATAATATTATTAGATTTATCAGTCTTAAGTGAAATATAAAGCCAATTTCATGTTCTTAGAACTTGCATCTGAGAATACTTAACAAGAATTGTTGCTGAAAAATGACTTTTTCCGAAATTTTCAAGGTAGAACAACTATAGGCCTACCTTTTGCAGGTGACATGGACACATGGTTACCTTTCAGAGTCAAGTTTTATTAGAATTTTGTTTCTAAAGGTGCACTGGTGGCACTACACCATAGTATGCCAGATCAGATGACCATGCTGAAAAGCTTGTGTCCTCCCTGACTGTTGTCATTGCTCACTGCATAATCATAGCGGAAGCCAGAAAAAAACGGACAATGAGGGACCATGGACATTATACTCGAAATGCTGTTCTCAGGATATGTATGTCACGTTGCATACTCATACTAGGCAAAATCACACTTTCAATGGTTTTACAAATTAACTTTATCACAATTTTCAACATGTGTACTTCATAGTAATAAAATAAGATTGTATCAGTAATAACATATGCTGTGCTAGATAATTTAACATTTAATATTTCGACGTTCTTAGACATGTAGTTGCTTTATATGCTATGTGGCTTTAGTTAGTAGTTCATTTTTTTTCTTATATTGTAATGTTTAGTCCAGTGGATTGTGACTCTTGTGGCCATGCATGCCTGATATTTTTTGTATTGTGCTGTTATTGCACTGTGTTCATTAATGCATGCACTAGTTTATACATTTATGCATCGTGATTGGTAGATTTAAAAGTGATTGCACATTTCGTGATTATAATTTAGTAATATTTTAATTTTTGCCACTTTAGAGCTTTTGCTTATAAAACATTAGATAAACTGTGAACTGTTTTTTTTTCTGTATAATATAATTAGATTTATCACTGTCTTCAGTGAAATATAAAGCCAATTTCATGTTCTTAGAACTTGTATCTGAGAATACTTATCAAGAATTGTTGCTGAAAAATGACTTTTTCCGAAATTTTCAAGGTAGAACAACTAGAGGCCTACCTTTTGCAGGTGACATGGACACATGGTTACCTTTCAGAGTCAACTTTTCTCAGGATTTTGTGTAATGGAAATTATTAATTATTATTAATCAGTATTTTTGACTGAGTTATTCCAGAAATATTAGAGTGGATTTTTGAGGGACACATTGTAGAACTCACCGGTTCAATCTGTAATTAAGAAATGTTATTGATATATATTATAGCAATGAGGCTAGATTAGTTACATATACTAGATAAATGGTTCACACGTGTGCCACTGTTCACCAGCACTATAAATTGAGGTACATTGACCGTCTACCTAACTAAGTTACCATGGTGACAGGACTCTGAGTTGGCCTGTGTTAGGCTACTCGTGGTATGACTTGACAATGACACCTTCATCTATATTGCTGGCACAGCACCTTCTTGCTGCTGTCTTATCCTGTAAGCCTTTTTCTGCAAGACCAAGCCGACAGATTGGCGGGGAAGAGCTTCCCTGAAATGTCCTATTAGATACTTCCATCACGTTTTCGGTGAGCTGGAATCGGTAATATATATCTACTTCTCCTGAGTGCATGTGAACTCGGTGAATCCTGTAAGCCTGTGACGTCACGATGCATGATGTCCTGGAGTGAAGTGGGATCTGACGACGATCAGCCGTGGTCAGCACGTCCGGCACGTCCGTCCGACAGGTCACTGAGTGCAGTGCTGCTCGGATCGCGAGAGTAGTGTGTAAATGAGAGTTCTGGCGTAACGACTCCTGATTGGTCGAGATCGGTCACGTGAACTCGACTGTGTTTACGCCGGCGATGAAGAGGTCCGGCACGTCCGGCTGCGGCTGCTGCGGTGGCAGGCAGGCGGCGCACAGCAGGCGGCGGAACAGATGTCGGAA
>Ga0209782_1002421_pt1 | contig 10397 bp, 5 predicted proteins | sample WorMetmaBAHAMAS1_FD_187390 | JGI IMG/M metagenome (GOLD analysis project Ga0209782, IMG submission 187390) | Marine gutless worms symbiont microbial communities from Max Planck institute for Marine Microbiology, Germany - Inanidrilus... | ecosystem: Host-associated > Annelida > Digestive system >...
GTTCACATATGTGCTAATAACCGATATTTCTTGGTCTGCCTACAAATTTGCTATCAACCGACGCTCATTGCCTGGTAATTATACTTTGTGTACAGTGCAATATGGTCGATTTTTACCGCGCGACGCTATGCTAAGCGCAATACATGCCGTCGTCGTGTATCTGTCCGTCCGTCTGTGTGGGTGTGTCTGTCACACTTCGGTATTGTGTTAAAACGGCTAAACGTAGGATCACGCAAATAATGCCACACGATAGCGATATTTTGTAGTTGCAGAATTTCTACTGACAAGCACGTCGCGCGGTCCCTCTGCGATAGCAGAGCCACTTGTCATGTACATTGTCACAATGCACTAAAAGAATGTCACTTTCCATATAAATATAATTTGGAAGATTAAGAGTAACAACAAAGCATACCGAATAACTAAAAAATCAGTAAAACCAAGCCACCAGCTAAGCATGCAACACTATTCAATTACTATTGCTGCTACTGTTGCTACTACTACTACTATTAATTCCAATTTATGTTTAACAAGCCTAGTTTTCTGGAGTTACTGCAAGTTTAGTGGGATCTACCAGACTGAATGCTCTTCCTGTTGCCAATCCGAAGCTACACTACCTTGTGAAATCTGTGTTCAAATTCAGAAAATCAGCACACTCGAGGACTGAGTGCAGCAAACTCAAACTATGGTTTAAGACTCACTCACTTAAAAGTCATAGAAAAATACTTGTCAGTTTGAAATCTGTCGATATGGAAGTCAAAAAATTCTGTGTAGTAACATAAGAAGAGCAAAACAGTTTCTGTCTATCACAGGTATGTTATCTGGCCAGTTCTTTGTCTTTAAGCAGGACACTGCTAGGCAAACAGGGCACAAAGCACTGCAGTACAAAAGCAAGATATGCAAAACTGATTTTTGTCAATCACATAAATTAAAAATACAATATTCGGAACATTCAAAGATGGTTTCTGCATGATTCCAAAAATGTCGCATAATTAACACATAAAGCAATTTATGCAGCAGCAAAATTCTATGAGATTCTAAGAAAAGCTGTCTTAACAGTTAGATTCATGATAATCTTTGGAAATGCAAGAGCAGTGTTGTAGACGCCAAAAAATCAGGCATGGTTGGCCATAACAACAATTATTAAGCTCATTTTCCACCAGTGACCTTATGCTTACGAACTTGATCCTCGGACGCTAAATATCAAAAGTCTCTTGGTTTGAAAGTTATTGTCCAGATGCAAATGCACATGTGACCAATTTCTCTATGTGAGTCAATTAAAATGGCTCGTAAAAAGGAAGTAAGTGGTAGGTAAGCAGTTTTGAAGTTTCAGTTTTTATGTAACTGGTTATCATACTGCTACAATGGCTCAAAAGCCGTTTTTTGGCGTCACAATGTGTTAGTAAAATGAAGCAGATTAATTGTTGTTAGTATCTACAGAGACAAACACGGACCGATGGTAAGACCTTAGACTCTGTGGCCAACGTTCGCTGCGAGTTGAACAGTTCCTTGTCCAGTGCCTGCCTCTGCTGCCGAAGCCGAACTTTCTGATAAGCATCACGCTCTTCATCTTCATCCTTCTGCGCTTTCTGAAAGGCCTTTGTCAGTCGTGCCTGACACACCCACAGATGCCCTGATTGTTAACTCGGCGGGCTAATTTGAACAGTTACTAAGATGCAACGATGGTGTGACAGAGTTACCAGTACTACTGAAATACACTACAACATATATAACTCAAGCCAATGGTCACTCCAGACAAAATAAAGGTAAGTGACTGTCTCTAGTTGGAATGAGAGCTATAAGTTTCCTTCAAAGCTTTGAGACTGTCAGTTGAGTGACAGTCCAGACATCTCACCTGCAGTACGTGCCATCAACTGTCAATGTCGTCTTCTTAAAAAAGCACTCAACATGAAACAAGGAAACTCAGATTTACATGAAAAATGGCCATTAAAGCTGGAATTCCACGAAACCAGTTTTCCTCATAGCATCCTTGTGACATTCTCGCAAGGATCCTCGCCAACGTGCCCAACTTGTGGTGAACATCCTTAGGAGGATATCCATAACAAGTCGTTTTTGTCGGAGAGGATCCACGAGAGATGTCACGAGGATGTTACGAGGAAAACGGTCCCATGGAATTGAAGCTTTATCGGAGGCGATAGCATTGGGCAAAAATAATACAGACACATTTATCCAGTCACACCTTTTCCTCACGAAGCTGGCTGATCTTGAACTTCTGATCCTCAATCTGTCTCTCGAGCTCTTCAATTTTCTCCAGTTTGGCGGTGAGTTCCGACGCTTCAGACGACTGCTGCCGAACTGACGACTTGTCCTACGTACACGTGTAATACGACGATCAATCACATGCTTCATGCTCATTGCATGTAAGCCATACACTCTCACTAGCTTGCAGAAGAACTTTACTCATAGTTCATCACATAAAAACTGCAATAAAATATTAAAAAGCAACACACTGACCACAATCCTTTATGATGGCATTTTTGGGAACAAGCCTAAGCCACTGACAGTATGAAAAATTGGTCAGTTAAAAAATGGCAACTCTGGGAGCAGGTTTTCTCATTAATATATTCTATCCCTAATTATAATGTAATATAAAAACATTTATGGAAATAATTATTGATTATATCAGCAGCTTGGGTAATGCAATCAGTCTGGTGTGTCTCTGTTTCTGGATAACAACTTTGACATGAAATAACCTTTGACCTACATACACGGCATATCACTTCACCATGACCCTCTCTAGGTCATGTCTGAAAGTGAAGGTTAAATTCATAGTCACAGGATGAAAAATGTTGCTAATGTTGTCTGTGTGACTGCAAGTAAGAGCTTTCTTGTTCAGACAAAGTAACTGATTTACACAGTGTGCAAGCTTCTGGCAGCATCAAAGATAATTTTCAGCAGACCTGCAAAGTTCCATCACTGCTGGCTGAACTTTCCATCTGCAGCCCACTATCCACTGCAGTTGCCATCTTCTCCGCTGTGGCACCAGAGCTACTGTTGACGTCCACACTCTTGACGGTCGGCTCAGCGGATGATGCTGCTTCGGCAGCGGGCGACTTCGGACTCTGCGGCTTCTGCGTGATGCTGGAGTGACTGGTGAGGCGACCGTCTAGCTCGACAATCAGTGGAGTTGTAAGACCGATCTCACGCTCGAGCTCAACCAGTTGACGCTTTATCTCTCCCTGCTTCGAGTCATCGTCCGACGACCTGCATTCCCGTCATTTCACACAAACTATTTTAATCAACAGAATCTGGGTTTTCCTCTCCGTTTTTTTGAGGAAAAACTTTTTGGCACAATGGCTCAATTTTTTTTACAGCCAAGGGAACCCTTCATGTCACCAAATCAACAGTGTCACAATGCTGAAAGACTCAAAAATCACCTCAGTTTATTAACCACCAACTAACTCCTAAAGACATGAATGTCTTGCTTCCTATCTGCTGGATTTCCAGCAAGCGTACACATCATTTCATAACAACTCAGAAAATGCAATTAAGACACCTTCAAATGCTACGTAAACGCTCCAGTTTGACAGTTGACTATCTGTCATATCAGAGTGTTTGTGGACAAATATTCCATATACCCTTCTTAATGTTACCACTAACTTCACCATTTCTTCTTCTATTTGTTCCATAAGAGAATATTCTGGAATATATAGCCCAGTTGGCAAGTTTGCCAAGCAGGCTAAACAAGTGGCGTAAGTTTTTTTGCATGATGGATGTCCATCCCATCATCCAACCAACGGTGTCAAAGCGCTGATGGTAACATGAAGCAGTGATACAGCAGCTGGACCTCATCTTTTCATCATCTCCCACTCCCAGTGGACAACCAACGAAAGAGACACTGTTCCCATTCTGCTGGCTTTTGATGCCTGTCATGTAATCCAAATGTAATATAATTTATACAGAATAATGCATTGCTGTAACACACCAATAAATAACAGTAGTTAATGCCAACAACGAAGTGCTAATAAAACCTATTTTTATCGGCTATCAACAACATTCATATATCTCTGGTTTGCAGTATGCAAGCCTACATAATAACTGAATCAGAAATCAGGCAGACAGACGTGCTACATACCCAATGATGTCGGGCTGCTGTGAGAGACGACACAGTAGCCAATATCGCATCTCCTCCAGTGTGGCCTGACTCCGTCTGAGTCGAATCAGCTGCCGGACCATGTCGTCTTGCTGTCAACACACAACTCATCTCGTACAAACAGGCCAACACCAACAATCTGACAGCTACAGATAGCATTTTAACACACTCAGAGTGCAAGCAGCAATACATCATCTGACAAACTGTAACGTTAAGACAATGTTACTAACATCACAACTACTGTATCTTATCAGTACGTTTTTTCAGAGATGTCTTAAACATAAATTGTCTTCAATGTTTGAAACTTTTGGTTCAGCACCACAAAGTGCATATGACGCATAAAATACCACTCAAACAAATTTTACTGAAAAGTCTTTGCTAAACAAGACAAACCCAAAATGGCCACTAAACGGGTGACGGAAGCTATTTACAAAGATTTATGCTGGCACCATAATGAACATCACAGTGTAGAGACACTGGAGAGGTAAGAACAGTGCTGCAGGTAAGTTACCTGTAGCTTCTGCCAATCAATCACAGCAGCCGTCAGCCTCAGTTGACTGTGAGATGTGAGCAGTTGAAGAACTGACTGAGAGCCCTAGCAACCGACACACAAGCATCAGCAACCGATGCATCGCTACGACAATCGCCATCATCATACACCAGTGACTCGATAGTCTAGTTGCTAGGACATCGGACTGGTGACTCAGTGGTCGCGAGTTCCGAGACCCGGCCGCCGCGCTGTCGAGTAACAACCTTGGGCAAATTGTTCACACCCATGAGTTTCTGTAACCAAGCAGTATAATTTAGTACTGGCCAATGGGCACTGATGCTTTTCGGCTGGGAAGGTAACCGCAGCGAAATGTAATGGCAGCTTACTGCCAGGTGGATGGCTTGAAAAGTCACCTGCTGGCTGACTGCCTGTACACCGGGATCAGCTCCGGGCCCAACGCTCGGTAACCAGTATGGCAGAACTTTACCTGTACCTTTTATATACCAGTATATGTTTTTTCACATGGCTATAATGCTGCAATGGCACGTACACTTGTGAGTGCAACTAAAAGCAAAATCAAACAGAAATGTCTCGAGCTATCAGTGACTTGTAAGCGGTCAGTGTTTCACTGTCGTGAAGTGTTCTAGCAATGAGATCCAGACACCAGGTGCAGAGTATGCAGACATAGATGCTTATTATGATCGAAGTAAACGCATAACCCCACAAAATAATAAAACTGTAAGCATTAACGGAAGTCTGCAAGCTTCCAGGCCATTCTGACTCGAATGCATGTTATACAAATTACGTACTGCATGTCAAAAAACATGTTTACCTGAGGATCGATATGTTCCACACCACCCTGAGGTTCAGATCTTCTAGATCCAGAAAAGTTCTCCGGTACACCACTGGGAGTGTTGTCTGATGAAACAGGCGATCGAACTGACGGGGTAGAAATAAGATCTTCCCGCGAGGATGACTTCGTTGCTGGTCGCCGTTCCTTGCCACTGTCACCACTCGAAGTAACGCCAACTACCAGTGGCCAAACGGCAGAGTTACTCTTACCGGTGGGTGGAGAGTCAAGCATTCCATCTAGAGACTGTCTGGACCGGCTGGCCATATCGGGTTGATAGCCGCTACCATCGGCTCTCCATCTCTCCACCTCCGAACGCCGACCGAAATCACCCACAGCCTGGTCAGGCACCACGAACTGAGCAGTTCTCTTTCGAACGATAGCATACTCCGGAGTCAAATCCATTTGGTTGCCGGAGTCAGCCTTCATTCCTCGTAACAGGTGGTCTCCAGCCTGAGATGTGGGCGGAGCCTCAGCCGAACGCTGATACTGATCCAACTGGCCAGGAATGACATGCGGCGGTTTCAACGGAGCCTGCTGATTGGCCAGTTTTGGTGGCAGAGATGGCGGCAAATCTTCCGATTGGTCGAATCGGTAAGCAGCGAGAGAATTCGACATGGCCGTATGGACTGGTTTCGGAGGCAGCATTTGTGAGGATCCATCACGTTGGTTTCCTGACAACGCCAGTTCGTGACCCATGCCTCGAGCTTGAACATGAGAGCCTTGCTGCGAATGCTCATTATTTGGCCAACGACTGTTATTTGTGAAGGAACTATGGCCACGAGCATCTGACCAGTTGTAGCCATGTTGCCGACTGGCGACATCTTTGTCTTTTATTGAACCATCGGAGCTCTGAGTGTGCTCACCAACCGATGCATGACGCCCCTCATCATACATGGGGTTCGAGACTCTGAACTGTGGATAAGCCATATTCTCTCTGTCGGCTTGTGGCCCAGATGTTTTCGCACTATGATCTAAATCCGTACGATCTGGGCTGTAACCCGAATCATGCGGCGCAGAATCACGATCGTCTCCACGTTGCAACCAATTGATAATGTCCTGATTCTTTGGATTGTCGTTTCTCACCGACAGCCGTTTATTCCCAGCTGCAACGGTGGCCACGTTTTCGCGGCTAGGTCGCAACTCATCGCCTTCACTATAAGCAAGTCGGCCATCATAATCTCTTTGGTATCCCGCATCTCTAGGGTCTCCTTTTCGAGAACTTTCCCAGTTTTTGGATGTATCAGATGGTGGTTGGTATTTCTGATCCATCTGCACGGCGGCATCAATACGAGGAACGTTGTTACTGTCCAACACAGAAAGTGGCATTCGCGTTCCGTTCCAGTCATCATACGACCTGCGATATCTATCACCGACATCAGACGGATGTCTGCGTAGTGCTTGGTCCGCATCACGCTGCTGAAAGTCATACCCCGATGCCGAAGATCTCAAATCCGTCGGACTATAAAATCTGTCATCATGTGCCGGACGGTCGAGATCGTTCTGAGACTGGCTACGCTGAAATCGCGCCCCGTTGCGGTCATTCATGTACTGTTCTGCATCCTTGGCTCTGCACACAAACAAAAAACTTCATCTAAGAAGCAGATATGCTAAGTTTCATTTTTTGGATCTAAACAATACCAGTATTAGTGGAATGAGGATATTTCCATCTTAATGACCTCAACCATAAGGATTGTTGTTGGTTACCAACAGCATCAAAACAAAGACACACAATTTCCAATCTATCTATCAATTATGGATGTACCGGATAGCATTTTCTGGGAATCTAACCGGAACCAGATTTTGCCAGATATCAACTGAGATATCCGGCCGGAACCGTAACTGAATAGTGAATTAATATATATATTTCATTCCCGAAATTTTCTTTCATTATGTTGTGAAGTGCTAAATGAGTGGTGATGTTGAATATGTATTTGAACTATTCCAGCGTGAAAGTTTGTAAAATCATGTCTTGCATACAGCAACATCATTATATATAGTCCGATCAATAGTTTAAAAAAACTGCCCCAAAACTGTTACCACTAGATTTCATATTTTCATTAATTCACTGTTTGCTTACTTTAAAACTGCAATTTGCCAGATGGCGACTGCAGCTATCAGTAAATGCAACCTCCGAAACCTGTTAGTAAAATATCCGGTTCACTATCCGGCAGCTTGCAACCGGAGCCAAATATCAAAAATGGCCAGATATCTGGAAAACCGGAACCAGATATCCGGTACGTCCGTACTATCAGTACACACTGATGTTGATTGTCATACCCGGGAGGCAGCTGGACAGTGGCAGCCTGGTTCATTGCATGCATCCACACGTGCATGTCCTCAATGCAGTCCGTCGCAAAGTACACCGACTTCACGTTCTCATGCTCCGCCTAGCGGCAAATTTCACACGCTAGCATTTCCACAGCAAGTGCACCACGACACAAGCACATCAGTTGACAGCCGTTCTTGTGATAAACCAGAGCAAACCAGCCGAGTTTAATATACTTTCGCCATTTGTTCACTTGGACGTGTGCAAAATAATACAATTTTGTAATTTATACACTAACAAAGTATTATAAACTAACAAAATACAAGTGCTCTATCAGTCTTACTGGTTACATTCACAGGTTTTTGATTTGCTGTTTAACTTCTGCGGCACTTCTGCTACACGTAACAAACCTTGAAAGCAAACTTTCTTGCAATACCGTCTTCATCTTTGTCACAAACTCGGATGCTGTAACCAGGCAACAGGGTGCAGCCAATGCACTGACCTTCTTCCGGACCTGTCACGAATACACTGAATAATGTCAGCAATCAGCTAATACTGTACTGCTGGCTGGAATTATGGCTGCGAATTGTAATAATTAATTAATTAATCAATCAACAGTCACTTAAACAAAGAGGTCACAAGTAACCTGCTGGAGTCTACTATAGCTGTGTTTCTAGATGTTATTCCTGATGCCTGACAAACAGTATTAAGCACTGTTAACAGTAATTAATTAATACTAGAAATGATATCGTTATACATGTAGCAACGTAAGGCTGTAGCATCAGTGGAAATATTACCAATAAAAATATTTCAAAGGATTAAGGGAAAGCTCTCAGCTGCCAACATATAATAACTGATAAATAAAATAAAATCAATTTAGTAACACTATTTCATACATAACTAATTACAGAAACATCTGTTTCAGTCGCTGTAGTAAGGAAAACGTTTCAACATTACAAAAATTAACAACAAATATGAGCACAGATAAGTGCAATTAATTGATATTGGTTAAAATAAAAAACAAATTGATTTCAATTAAAACCATAGTCAAATATTTACAAATAACTGATAAATAGATAATCAAATATTGCAACATTTACACATTATCATCTAGCACATAATGGACTAATTATAACCGTACAAAAAGTTGCAAATCAAACCTTTGTACTGAAACAGGCAGAAATCAGCCAACACAAACCAACGTTTCTTCCACGTCTTCAGAGGAATTCCCTCCTAAACAGATTTGCATCATAAGCATTATCAGCAGTGGCAATGTAATTCACCGCAATGACACACGCTCTAGAGATGTGTCAAACACATTTCTAACACATGTATTTTCAAAATCATATGGCACATCATTACTAGTGCTTTTAATACCACTGCAAACAAACTGTCCCTGTACATAATGTGTTCAGTACAGGACACCTATTTTTTGCATGCCCCCTGGAAAATTTCAAATTTAAACAAAAAATTTTCTAACCAATACATTACAGAGTTATAATTTATACATTTGAAACATACTTCCACTGCTGGAATATTCTTCACTAGTAGCAACATAATTGTAATGTTAATAAAGCTATATTCAAACTAACAAATATTCAAATTTGAACACCGGAATGTCCAAAGCTGCAATATTTTGTTTTAAAAAGTACACTGTGTCTCAAAAAAACGACATTGACGTTGTACGCTATAACTTCAATGCACATCAACCGATTTGGTAATTTTTGGCAGAGATATTGCTGAAAGAATATGCTATTAAATGGTAATTTGTTATCCCACCTCTCCTAACTAATGTCTTTGCACTACCTTGGGAATCATGAACCCCAAAAATGGGTCTTTTTAGTCATGCTCAAAAAATGACACTGCTTTGGTTTGCTATATCTTCAACACTCATCGACCAATTTTGATAATATTTTGTACACAATAGGGTCATATTATTAAGTACGTATGCAAATAACTATTATTTCTCGACTAGCCATTTTTGTGTAACACCAGTTCGTCAACAAGATCAATGTGGGCGCTGCGTAGACGGCCACTGACGGGATGATGGTCGACCAACCAGTGACCCATAGCGATTGCAACAACTTGTAGATGCTGCTGACATTTTAGCTTTTTCTGAAAAACTCTCTGACTAAATGCCTAGCATTGTAGCCTTTCAACTCAAACAAATTTTTAATCAGAATCTTATCTTCTTTAGTAAATGGCATGCTGACTAACAAACAGTGACGTTGAAAATGTGTCATTTCTGCCTTAGCAATTTCGCAGCCAATTAAGGACGTAATAGCAAACGGACATGATACATTAAATAGGCTTATGATAGCTCAAGCTCCGTAACTATTTCTAGCCAAAAAATTATTAAAATTGGTCGATAAATGTGGAAGATATAGCAAGCCAGATCAGTGTTATTTTTGGTACAGCATGACTGAAGAGACCAAATTTCTGGGTTCATGTTTCCCCAGGTAGTGCAAAGACACTAGCAAGGGGAGGTGGGATAACAAATCACTCTTTAATAGCATACTCACTCAGCAATATCTCTGCAAAAAAAATTACTAAAATTGGTTAATTTGTGTTGAAGTTATAGTAAGGTAAGGTAAGGTAAGGAAGCGTATAGCAGTTTGTGCTACAAGCACCGCACCGCTACGGGAACTCACGTGCCATATGGGATCACACAGTATTA
>Ga0209782_1002422_pt1 | contig 10396 bp, 4 predicted proteins | sample WorMetmaBAHAMAS1_FD_187390 | JGI IMG/M metagenome (GOLD analysis project Ga0209782, IMG submission 187390) | Marine gutless worms symbiont microbial communities from Max Planck institute for Marine Microbiology, Germany - Inanidrilus... | ecosystem: Host-associated > Annelida > Digestive system >...
TTTGACGTTGCTAGTAGTTGCTAGTAGCAACGCTGTATCGTTCTTTTATTCTGGGGCAGATTAATCTTGTCTACGTCGTCCCGTCTTAGACTAGATTAATCTAGTCTGGAATAAAAAAACGCAGCCAATATCACAACTATGTACAAGCAAGACAGTGGTAGCAACAGATCAAAAATAAACAATCAATACATGATATGCAGCGCTCAAAACATGCCCGACGCACTTGTGCACTCATCATTAAGCAGACTCAGCATATATTTTATTTAAAAAAAGTGTCTGTTCGTTACTGTACAATAGCACTTGGTAGCTGACATCCAAATTGCATTTGACACAGCCTTACAGTGTTTATATTATTTGTTTTGAATAACTTCATAAAAAATCTATCAAGTACAAAGTCTAGAGATCTTATAGCAGATTTATTTAGAGGGCATGCTTCTAGTCCGTATAACAAGACAGGAACACATGTACCTATTTAATGTGAGACGTGACTGCGTGACCATGTGTTGCATACAACAGGTTTCTGGAGCATTCTGAAAACTAACGCAGAAATAGTCGGTGCGCAGCTGCAGACGTTGGACGAAGAAACTCTGGAGAAGTGTCAAGAAGTTTGTGTTAAGAATGAAACGTGCATCGGGATTCAGTGGCTGGCACACAGTGTCCATGGCAACCGCTGTTGGACTCACGATACTGACGACATAACCGCGAGTCCAACTACGAACAACAGCAGTACATTGTACCGACTGAATCGAGCTTTACAGAGTCGGTCTCACAGTTTCTTTCCAACTTAGTTTACATGATATATTGGCTCTGCGGAATTTTGTAATTTTATGGAATTTGCGTAGTTATGGCCTCCTCGGGGAGCTGGCTTAATCCGTGTGGCCATGCAGATTTTGATCGTCTGAAGTGCACCGGGTCGCTCCGGGTCACAGACCAAGCACTTGTTTGATTTTCCGGGTCGTACTGGGTCACTCTGCCTCTTAGCGAAGTCTGGACCATAGTCCTAGAGTCGTGCTATTAAGCGTTTGTATTAATTTTGGAGCGAAATGTTGTGCATACTACTGTATCAATAAGTGGTAAAAAGAGAACTTTGACAAACAAATTTTGCGCAAATACACAAATATGACGTATGACCAAAGAACATCTAGTATCTTAGGTACGACTAGTTAGTAACAAGTAGAGCTGTTCCGGTCTAGTAATTTACTGTTACGGTGCTAGAGACCCGACTCCTTTTTTGAAACCACTTTAAGCTGTGCTGAACGCTGGTGCGTTGCAGCTGCACATTGCTACTTCAACAGCACACTCACCGATTGTCTCAATGACGGATCATGTGTCAGAGAAGATATGAGTTATGACCGCGTATGTAACTGTACTGCGGAGTTCATTGGACTTTATTGTCAGATGCGTGAGTACCGACGACATCTTACTCATATAGCATTGCGATGTACAAGAATAAACTTTGATTTGATTCGACCGGTTCAGCCGTTTTTGCACATATCACCGTTACACACGGACGCAGAGACCACACTGTGTGCAACGTGTGTAGTAAAGTACTGCATCGGCACACTCACTGCGTGTGGATGATTCGGCCCAGTAATAATGTGTGAGGAAATTAGAAGGCTCGGATAATACTGGGATGGGTGACCATTGTTGGGCACTTAGCTCAGCCTGACCATGCAGCCTGCTGTGGGAAGGTGCAGTGAGTGCGGGCTGTGACATTGGTCAGTGCTGGTGAACATACGGCGAGTTCTGCGTAACACTTGAGGCCCGTTTTTCGTAGCATACCAGAACCTACCAGGTAGGTGTTTGGTATGTAAACATGGTAGTCACGTGATTAATATACCGAAAGCTGACTGGTCTAGCGTGAAAAATAAACAACTAACAGCCACGCCCTGTTAGGTTCTGGTAGGCTATGAAAAACAGGCCTTTGGCATATAGAACCACGACTGATAAAGACACTGGCCGTCAGCTCCACTAGTGGTAGCCATCCTGCTGACGTCAATCATCTGCTGGCTTAGATGGGTTCAACTTTGTTGATGGTACTCAATTAGGTGAATATGGCTTGAGATCCATAGTGAAACCTGTTTCCGATTCCGTGAAGAACTACATTCTGTTCACAAACGTAAAACTTGGATTTGCTGAAACCTGCCACGTGACGTCACCATCGTTTGTAGGGATTACGTTGTTTACTGCTAAAAAGACCGTTCAATTTGCCAAGTTAAGCTGAAACAAACTGGTTTTTCACTGTGAATCTAGCATATTTCTGCCCTGGTAACCATCCACCTTTTGTATTTGTGCTCTGTGATTTTATATATATTTTTTTGTATAATAGAACTATTAAATATGTTACAATTACAGGCCACCAGATTAGTGAACTTATGTTTCTCTGGTGACCTGCCATGCTTTACTAAATGTTAAATTTCTGTCTCTTATTGGCGAATAAACGGATGATGATGATGATGATGATGATGAATCCGAAACCGGTTTCGATAATCGGATTCTTCCCGTTTTTTGTTCTTTCTTTTGGTTCAGTGCTTCAGTGCTTACTTGCAGAATAAATGTCAGATTTCGGTTGCTGATAAGAATAAAGTATTGGTGAGTGTGGTGGCGTTGCAGAGCTGTGTATACTAGTTGTGCAAACTGTTTACTTCCTGATTCTGTGTGCCTGAACTCTCATAACCCTATTAGTAGATATAAATTACCATCACTAATTAAATATTCTTTGTGTTTCAAAACGGTAATTTATATATCTACTCGCACTACTGTGCAGGGACGGCTGATTTCATTCGCGAGAAATCCCTGTATAAGTCGTGTTACATGACAAAGGGCGAGGACCGCGTCTGTTTCTTGACGTACGGTCGACGGCTCAACATGAGGGACGCCGCAAACTTCTGCCTCAAACTCAACATGACCCTTCCCATCATCATGAACGCCAGCGACGTCCAGTACGGCAACGGCGACCTGCTCGTGAAGTACTTGCAGTCCAGTCCGTCAGTGGTGCGTCGTGCCGACGTCTGGATGGGTCTGGCGAGCACGAAGTGGACCGCCAAGTGGAAGTGGCTGAACCGATCTGGTGATCAGCTAGCACCGTCGCCAGCACACATAACAGGTGCTCCGTCCGTCCGTCCGTTTCCAATCTATCGCACAACATTCTGTTTCGTATGTATACGTTATTTGCAGGTAGTAATTGTTTTTCATGCGTATTCGCTAGGGGGCGACACTATGGCACCGAGCAGGCTATAAGCTAGGCTTTGCCATGCATTTCTAGTTACGAAAATACTTTATAAATACTATGGTCTTACCTTATCTAGGATATTGTAATATTGTTTGGGCCACAAACTATCCAACACGTCTGGACACCTTTGACGACTCAACCACTTTTAAAAAAGTTCTGGCGCCGTTGGTCCTAATGGTGGCCGCTTTGGTAATTAATTGCATCAGTGAAGTTCCTCCACAGCCAGACTCGATCGCTGCTGCATCCAAGTGTCGTGTCAAGGCTGTGTCAAGGCTGTACAGATGCAGCAGCGATCGAGTCTGGCCGCGGAGGAACTTCACTGATGCAATTAATTACCAAAGCGGTCACCATTAGGACCAACGGCGCCGGAACGTTTTGAAAAGTGGTCGAGTCGTCAAAGGTGTCACTGGCAGTATTAGTTTGCACATAGTGACGATGTGACCATCGTCGTTGATTTCACGAGGATCCACCTGTCTTGATTCTCACAAAATTTTGTCTGAAAAACGAAACGTGTGCCCTCAGTCTTCTTGGGGCGTGGTGCAATATAAATGCTTCAGTTGTAGAGACTGTAAGTATGCCATTCAGTAGAATTTGAGTTTTTTGATAGACAATCTCCGATTCTGAGCAGAGTTGGTGGTGGTTTGCTTTGGAGCGTGCAGCTGTCTTTCTATACACACCCCTAAGAGGCGGAATGAGGGAAGATGGGAATGAAGGAGAGAAATGAGATGGCAGGAGATATACTTGAAGGAGTTGGAAGGTCACTCGCAGTGCCGGTGACTGTATGCATGACACTGGTAGGCACGTGTCCCGCCGGTTGGCAATACTTCAGCGACACGCTGAGTTGTTTCTACGTGTCGACGAACAAGGTGGATCAGCCCGCAGCGCGTGCACAGTGTCGGAGCAAGGGCGCTGAACTCGCCAGCGTCGGGTCCATGGCTGAAGCCGCATTTGTCCGCGGAATATCGTGAGTCATGATTATTTACTAGCTATTGTTAGTCAACACGCGAAGAGACAGCGAGTGGGAGTGAATATTTTTTTCTTTATTGTAAAATAGCTGTGGAAGCGGTTGTTGTTGTTGTCGAAATGTTGTTCAAGGTGGAGCTAAATAGTAACTTGAATGACCGTCAGAAGTTACCGTTTAGCAGATCACATAGTGCTATTATTTCAAATTATTGTTCTATCCTAACTTTCGCACATCAGTAGATGTAGCAGGCCGGTGCTGGACTGGAAGCAGAAATCTTATTTCTGTTCTTGGCTAAGCTAAGCCTATCAAAGAATATTTAAAAATAAACAAATATGTAATTTTTTTAATTTTCAATTCTATGGTACCTAGGGTTAGGGTTGGAGCTAGCATTATACCTATGGTTAGGGTTAGGGTTATTTAGCCCGTTCGGCTAAGTTGCCGATCGGGTTATATATTTTGCTTGCATTAATTTCTTTCTTTTTCTTTTGTTTTGAATAAGTAAGTAAGTAAGAAGATTTATACACGGCACTCCTAACAAAAATGTCACACGGCGCCACAGTCTCAAAAACCAAAAAGAGTGCAGATGATCGATCTGGACCTCTTTTTCCGATATCCAAAGGGACGCTGCCATGGCAACCAATTAAAGTCGAAAAATTGGCATTTTTCGCGGACCAATCTCGATTGTCGCACTGTCATTCCAAAACGTATTGCAATATAGCAATACTGATTTTAAAATATTAAATAGAATGAATTTCTCTACATGGTATGCAATTTTGGTGACATTCGGTCCAGTAAACTCAGAGATTGCAAGGGTAACAACTGCACCTTTTTGGATGAGACGGCAAAAATTGGCATATCTGACCGAATATCTCAGCAAGTACTAAACCAATCTTCGTCAACCTTTCAGCATAAGTGGTCAAATGTATGGAAATTACAAAACTGTGATAAGTTTTGCGGTAGCCCAAGGAACATTGCTATGGTAACCAATTAATTTTGGAGCATTTTTGCAGACGTCAAAATCAACCACCTTCACTCGTTGCTCTGGTGTTCTGAAACGGAATGAACTAATGCTTTGTATATGCATGATGTAATAGCACCACTAATGCCACTATAACGTGTAAAATTTTAGTGAAGATCGTTCCCGTAGTCTCAGTGGAGAACAGGCTAACAAATGGAAATTGCGCTGCAACTTGGCATCAATTTGACGATCGTTGTCCATTCGTCACACTGGCATTCGAAAATGAATTGGAATATTGGAATTCTTATTTCAGTGTCTTTATCGGTAATCAATTCTCTACCTTGTGTGAAATTTTGGTGAGATTTGGTTCAGTGACCTCGGAGTTTAAGAAGTTGTACGGCCGGCATCAAAAATTTACCACACTTAGTTCAGCTACAACCACTAGGGGGCGGGGCTGTTAGGCACTGACGTACTCAGTAATTGGTTATGTTTCAAAAGTAGCCGTGCTTTTCGTTTCTTCAAGGGGCATTGCCATGGCAACCAATTTTTGGCAAAATTGGCAAAATGACCTTTATTCCGCAGGCTGGCATTTCAAAACGATTAGTAATATGGCGTTTCAATTTTAAAATGTTCAATGCCAATATTGTGACTACATTGTGTGCAAGTTTGGTCAAGATGGGTTCAGTAACCCCAGAGATTGCTAGGGTAAGAACAGCACCTTTTAGACAAGACGGCAAAAATCGGCATATCCGACCGAATATCTCAGCAACTACTAGACTGTTCTTCGTCAGCATTTCGGCATAAGTAGTCACGTGTATGGGGATTACAACTGTCATTAATTTTGTGGTAGTTCAAGGGACGTTGCTATGGTAACCAATTAATTTTTGAGCATTTTGGTAGACGTTCTGAAATGGAATGCACTAATGCCTCGTATATGCATGTTTTAATAGCACCACTAATGCCACTATAACGTGTAAAATTTTGGTGAAGATTGGTCCAGTAGTTTCAGCGGAGAACAGGCTGACAAATGGAAATTGCGCTGCAACTCGGCTTCAATTTGACGATCGCCATACATTCGTCACACTGGCGTTCGAAAATGAATTGGAATATTGGAATTTTGATTTCGGTATATTTATCTCAGCAATTCTTTACCTTGTGTGAAATTTTGGTGAGATTCGGTTCAGTGACCCCAGAGTTTAAAACGTAAGAGTTGTAGGGCCAACGTCAAAAATTTTACCACACTTAGTTCAGTTACAACCGCTAGGGGGCGGGGCTGTTAGGCACTGACGTGATGAGTAAGTAAGTGTTTTTCATAAGTATTCACTAGCGGCCGACACTATGGTGCTGAGCGGGCTATACGCTAGGCTTAGCCACACATTTCTAGTATTTTAAAAATATTTTATGTTTTAACTGTTCGGTGCTACAAACCTAGGGTTCGGGATGAACTATTTTGTAATGTTCTATGTTATAACTATTTTATGGCTGCAGAACTCACGTGTCAGCGCAGCATTACTGGTTCGGAATTTACTGGTTCAAGAAGACGCCAAATCGTATCGGAATTCCCAAGTATTACGATGGCAGCCCGGTTACGTATACGGCGTTTATTTCGGCACCAAGCTCCGATAATGTGTGTTTTGCTTACAAACTGTTCCGTGGATCCAGATCCATCTACTTCTTCCACAAGACGTGTAGCGCGCGGTTTTACTACACATGCAAGAAACCTGCAGGTAAACTTCCTTTTTAAGTAAGTAAATAGTTTGACTTTATCTCCCATGATAGGCTCTGGTTGGCTATGATGGACATGGGATATGCTCTGCACTTGATTGACTTGCTGGCCAAGCAGTACCGTACAGGAAACAGCTTGCTAAGGTCGGAGTAGTGGCAACACTATCGGAATGGTTTCGTTGAAAATTTCCTTGGACAGAGTCTGCAGCTAGTTTTCAAACTGCTGGGTGTACATATTCTGATGATCTACGTTAGGACACCTATATATTGAATATCCTATCCAGTTCTTTACAGGTGGTCCAAGTAGAATACATACTGGACAGATTTTCACAATATTTTCACCATATGAAAGCACTTTACGTGCAGATGATGGATATGTGCCTTATTTTCCAATTTGTCAAGGGACATTGCCATGGCAACCACATAATGTTGCCATAATGAAGGCAAACTGATACTGCATGCATACATTGCACGTTTGCCAGATGGCAGCATGATTTTGGGTTGCTACTACTTGCTAGGGGGCGACACTGCGGAGCCGAGCGGGCTATATGCTAGGCTTTGCCACACATTTCTAGTTAGTATTAGTTTTTCCTATATGTACAACTTTACATTTTAAACGGTAAAGTTTTCCCATACTCGTTACAGAGCGTTGGACCCGGGCCCTGTAGCTGATCCCGGTATACAGGCAGTCAGCCCGCAGGCGGCTAAGCCATCCGTCTGGCAGTAGGCTGCCAGTACTTTCCGCTAGGCCTACAGTTATTTTTCCGGCCTAAGAGTATCACCACCCATCATCCAGTACCAAATTATGATGCTTTGTGACAGAGGCACATAAGTGTGAACAACTTGCCCAAGGTTGTTACTTGACAGCTCGTTGGCCAGGGCTCAAACTCACAGCCACAAATGTTGTGATGAACAGCTTTTACTAGCACTGTCAGCTGCGTGTTATTCGGTGTTCACTGACTCGTTGACACTCAATGAACACCGTATGCCACTGTGTTCATTGCGAGTCATGTTGACTCACTCGACGACTCCGGATGGTGATGAGTTTGAGCACATCACACCAGTGCTCAGTGATGTTCTACACAGGCTGCCAGTGCCTCACCGAATACAGATCAAGGTCACATTCCTTGCCTTTTTCTGTGTCCAAGGCTCCAATCGTGCCTACTTTTGGCACATCTGTGTACCAACGGCGACTCTATCTGGCCCTGTCGGTCTTTGGTCTGCTCAATGTGGCGACCTCGAAGTGCGGAGATCAGCGACAGAACTCAGCAAACGGTCGCACCGGCCATCTTAATCACCAATACTGATCATTTATGCTGACCCTTCCTCTGTCTCCAAATGACAGTTCCAGTGTTACCGATAAATCCATCTTGACAGCTCGTTGGCCAGGGCTCGAACTTGCAACCACGTAGTTGCCAGTCCGATGACTTAGCCACTCACTATCCATCCACTCAACCTAACTTTACATTTACTTGCAAATTCTACATTGTGTCTCAAAAAAACTCTGCACCCCTAAGGCAGGTCGGCATAAATTCTGTTATTATCCAAATACAAAAAAATCCGAAATATTCGTTTTGTAGGGAATTTCATTCAGAATAAAAGCTGTTAGTTTTATTATGATGACGTCACTATGACGTCATTTATAGGCAATAAATAAGGCGACGTCGCCGCCGAATGCGCTCCATAATGAGCAGCATGTGGTTGTCCGTTTGCCTTTATCCAAGCTTTGAGGGGTTTTCTCAATTGCTCCGGTGTCCTTGGGTGACCCCTAACCCCCCAAACCACTCCAATTTTGCATTTGTCGTTGCCTTTATTGTTAATACAACGAGTTAATCAGCAGATGAATGAAAATTAGTTGAAGTTTCATTCATTTATTCATCTATTTATTATAAAATTATATAACAAACTTTTTAAAATGTGAAGTTCTTCCATACTCGTTACTGAGCGTTGAGCCCAGAGCTGATCCCAATGTATAGACAGTTAGCTAACAGGTGACTTTCTACCCAGCAGTAGGCTGCCATTACTCTCTGCCGGTCCTGTGGTTACCCTCCCAGCCAAAGAGCGTCACTGCCCATCAGCTGGTACCAAATTATACTGCTCGGTGACAGAGGCACATGCATGTGAGCTGCTTGCTTAAGGCTGTTATCTGGAATAAGACCAGCAAAGGTTTGAACCAACGGCTGTCTGGGTCGCGAGCGAATGATCTACCATTACGCCACACAGGCCACGTTGGCAAACTGGCATGAGTAATTAAAATGCTGGTGAATTATGCCATTAAACAGGAATACGAACGAAAACCAGACAAAGACATACTAAAACAATGATGTAAGGTGATAACTATGAGCTAGATGTAATTACTCAGACAACGTAACAAACAACTGGTGATCTTGTTTATTGGTAATAAGTACTGGCAGCAAGTAGCTGTGACCACTTAGTTTGAGAAATGTTTTACTGGGCGTTAGGAGGGAGTGTATACAGTGCTAAGGATTCTGGGTAGCTGAGAATATTTTACTGTGTGTGTGTGTGTGTGTGTAGATAGTGATTATATTTCGTACAGCAGAACTCGTATGTTTGGAGTAAGTCACGGCACTGTCACAAAGTACAATTTTGATACTAGGAATATCGATATTATGACTGCGGTGCGAGCAAGTGAGGAACGCATTGTGGTCTGTCAGGCTCGTATGTGAACATCATCTCTTGTTGTTTGAATTTTCTTAACATGTTGTCTCGAATAGATGGAGGGTTATTGTTGTTGTTTTTGCCCTTGTTATTTTTCTGACATTTACCTGCAGACCAAGGCAACCGACTTATGCTAAGACTCTGAATGTATATGCTGCTATTGTCTACACCGACCATCCAGCGTACATGCTATGTAATGTCATGTAGTTAAATAGTGTGGGCAGATCTGACCACTAGGTCACTACAAGAGTTTATGTTGTCACAAATGTCGTTACTAGCACTGTCAGCTGTGTGTTATTCGGTGGTCACTGACTCGTTGACACTCAATGAACACCGTATGCCGCTGTGTTCATTGTGAGTCATGTTGACTCACTCGACGACTCCAGATTATTATTATTATTATAAACGAAAAGATTAAGGTGGTGTAAAGTCAAAAACGACTACAAGGACACCTAACAAAGTTTGTCAGAGTCGCGGTTCAGGCGATATCAGAATGTAGACCTACAGTGCAGAAACACAAGATAATTATCAGAAAAGCTGTGACAGAACAGCTCTGTCTTCAACACCCGTCTGAAAGCCAACAGTGACGTGGCCGAGGTAATGTCGGAAGGCAAACTGTTCCAGACGCGTGCAGCAGCCACAGAGAAAGTGCGATCGCCCATGGTAGAATGGCGCGCCACTGGAACGTTTGATGGTGATGGTGATGGTGATGAACACTGGTGCAAGTTTGAGCACATCACGCCAGTGCTCAGTGATGTTCTACACAGGCTGCCAGTGCTTCACCGAATACAGATCAAGGTCACATTCCTTGCCTTTTTCTGTGTCCAAGGCTCCAACC
>Ga0209782_1002423_pt1 | contig 10395 bp, 5 predicted proteins | sample WorMetmaBAHAMAS1_FD_187390 | JGI IMG/M metagenome (GOLD analysis project Ga0209782, IMG submission 187390) | Marine gutless worms symbiont microbial communities from Max Planck institute for Marine Microbiology, Germany - Inanidrilus... | ecosystem: Host-associated > Annelida > Digestive system >...
GTGCCCACTGATTTACATACTAGTCTTTTGTTTACTGTCATGTCTTATAAAAGAGGCATATCTCCAATCTCCATTTGATGAAAAATCTTCCTGCGAAATTGAAACAAAGCGATTTTCTGGTAGAGTTAGACAATAGTCGATATACTTCTTTTGGTTGCATGCTCCTCAGATATAAATTTCAAATGCTGTTCTGATTTTTTTTGTCTTGACAGTTGACAACTCTTGATTGGCAGCGTTATGTTGCTACAGATTGCTGATGCTTATCTGCGGGCCATCAGACGATGGAAGTGAAGTGGTCACCAAATCACGAAGACAAATTTTACACATTTGGTACAAATCTTGCGCTGTACAGAATAAACGACATACCAGATGATAACACGACATGGAAGGAAGGTGGTAAGTATTTTGCGAATTTACTGAGTAATTTTTTTTAGTTGTTGGAATTGAGAGCTTCTATCAATTGGGAGACCAACAGAGGAGAATGAAAGGATGAGAGCAGAACCAGGCAGTGCTCTGTGTTCCTTTTGCTACTTGTTCCTTTTGACACTTGTGATTGGCTAGCACGAAGGACATCAGACCAATAAAACTCATGTTCAAATAATCTTCGGAGGTTTTTCTCCTGAGCATCATAAATTGGCTCACAAGCATGTTCTAGCATCATCAACATCCATCTGGAACAGTCTCCCGGATTTCATCAGGGACCCGTCAATCAGCACTGACTTTCAGACGTTTGCTGAAGACGTATCTGTTTGCGCGATACTAGTGCATGCAGCGCATTAGAGGTTGATAACTTTATGCGCTATATAAATCTACTACTTACTTATTTACTTACTTACAAGAGAAGCTCCTGCAGACCACTCTCCAGCTTGCACTTGGGCATCTGCTGTTCACAACGTTGTTAATGTTGATAACATTAACATCCAAACTAGAAGTTTTGCTGACATGTGACATGTTTTTTCAGGTCTGGCATTGTCTGACAGAAGTTATGCCAATTTACTGTCGCTGACTTCCGATGTCCAGTACAGGGTATGTTTGTAAACCTTTGTGTTGAAGGTATTTTAATAAGTTATAATATTTTTAATGCGTTGATGTTATTTTTTTTTATCTGGTTTTTATTTAAAAATACTTTTCTATAAGAAGGACAAAATAGAAGCAACTTGTTTACTGTATTATATAACATTGTAGATATTGGCCACATGTAGATTGTTTGTGTGTTTGTTTACCTAAGCACTTGCTTCCTTTTGCTTCTTGTAACTTGCCTCGTTTTTCTCTTGCTTATATTTTTCTTTCTTATTTATTCTTTTTTATCTTTTCCTTTGAGAATAGGCCCGCTCAATCTCCAAGCCGGATGTTATAGCAGGCAACTAAACCTTGGTAGATTAGTTATTTAGGTTTTTTTAGTCCGCTTGGCAAACTTGCCTGAAAGGCTGCATATTTTATTTTGTTCTAGTATTTTGTGTTCGATGATTGGTATTCGGTTGAGTTTGTTATAGTAGATTTAGTTTTGTGTTAGCCGGAGGTTTATTGTATTGTTTGTTGTTTTTTCTCTTGGTTTTGAATTTTTTTTGCTTGGGAAGAGCATTCCCAAAATGACTTATTTGGTGCCAAGTGGGATGTTAGGCCTTAACTCGGTTAATGTAGTGTTTATGAGGGTGGTATAATGTGTTCAGCACTTTTGGTTTGGCATCAGTAAGGGGGCATAACAGCCTTCAGTCAAAAGATTTTAAAATCTTTCGGAGACTGAAGCCTGCTGTAGGATTATTGGAAGATGTAGTGTTATGGCTTAATGTCTGGCAATTAGGCTTGTTCTACAAAGCACAAATTCCATTAGGTTTATTATATAGGCTAAATAGGTTCAGATATCACCGAGGAAATTTCGTTAGAATTGTCCAATTAATATACCCTGATCAGAATATAATGCAGATACAGCCTAAGGCTATGCCGATTTTGCACAAATTATATATTTTTCCGTTTTGACGTTGTATTATCAGTTTGACAAATACTGCTGCGTATTTTGTTGTAGTGTTTGGCCTGGTGTCCCGGTCGTTCTCCAGATCATTTGATCGCTGCGGGACATGCTAATGGACGAGTTCTACTTACGACGTTAGTATCTGCATGTTCTGCGTTATCAGTTCAGTCAACCACTCAGTCCATTTGCATATTTCAGGCACTGACAGCCAGTATATAAACTATTTGTCACTCTGTAGTGTATGCCTCTGCTATGTTATGCTATACAGAATCATCATTAGTGCACTTGCAGCCCTGACGCAGTCCTGTGCTCTGTCTTTAGTACTAAAATTATAGTCGTAATGTCATTACCAGTGTCATTATTACTACTAATGTTATTATTAGGCAACAGCAGGTATATTGTGCTGAATTTTTTCACAGTGTTCCTTAACTGTTTTCTTGAGTTTACTTTCAGTTTTCATCAGTGAAGTACTCAGCTATCTATAAATACAATAATGTGCCGAGAATATATTCCGGATTTATTCCAGACTTCAGTCAGCTGTTTTCTGGGCCTTAATTTACCTGTTTCCCAAATTGTTTGAAAATCCTTAACTACTAATACTGAAAAGTTACTGACTGTCTTGGTAATTTTATCGCATGTTGGCTGTTTGATTATTTTACGTGTAATTACCTTTGTTATTCCTTTTTGGCCTGCTATTAGTATTTTGTATCTGTGTCTTTTTGTTTTGCTTTTGTTCATCCCAGCTTTGGCAAGGGAGGCACTCCTGACTCGCATGGTCTTCTTGGAAAAGAATTCGGTAAAATTCTTTTTCAATGTTATTGTAGTAATTGAATGCTTTCCTCAAGAGTAAGTATTGCAGCTCTGAGTTTTTGCTAGTTATTAGACTAAATACTGATCCACAAAATTCGGCGTTGTCGGTGTTAATGTTTGCTATTGTTGATAACGTCATCCGGCATCTGCAGTAACTGAATGATATAAGTGGTACCAGTGCAGCACAAGCTATCAGTCACACAGTTCAAGTTTAGCTGCTAATTGTAAGATTGAAGGAAATGATGTTTTAGTGTTATCTGAATGTTTTATTAAAGTCGTTGTCTCGGTCATTTTCAGCATTTATTCACACACATACACACCGACACAATGCGTAGGGTTAGCGGAACTGTTACCATGGTCAGCCAAAAACACTGCAATTATACAAAGTTTACGTATTTCTCTGTTTTTAATTTTCTTCGACATATTTACATCTTGTAGCCAGTTGGTTGGAAGTTTATCTGTGTGTATTTTGTGCATAGCCTAGATTTATTTGTGTTTATCTGTGTGTATTCTGTGCTTTTGTTTTTCATACTGCATATATGTTGTGTTATTGTCAGCACAGTGGGGTGGATCTAATGGATTGAAGCCCAGTCCTTAGGACCTCTCTTCCTTCAGTGCTTTGACACTGTTGGTTGGGTCTTTTGACCTATAAAACCCGTCCCCGCTATGACCTATAATGTTTTTGGTGGGACGTTAAAACTTGCTCAATTCAACTTGGTTAGAAGTTTGAGTAATTCAGTAAGTTATTTCTTTGTATCTGTTCCGAGTAATTGCTGGAGAACCACTGTTGATTGTTGCAGCACCTCGTCATCCACGACAGTGCCTCTATCTCGAGTGGAATCCCGCAGAACCTCAGCTGGTTTGTCTCCTGCATATTTCATTACTGAGATGTTAAACTGTGGATATAAAATGGCCTGACAATGTCAGAAGTGCCTAGGATGAGCAGATGTGTGTGAGAGACGAGGCAGTTTAAAGATAAGAAATTGATCTAAACATATGTTTTTACTTTGTGAAGTAAAAGTACAAAAAGTAAAGTCACTGTAGTACAGCTGTTTTTTTTGCAACAATTAGCTTTCACCGATATGGGAACTCGTGTGCCATATGGGATCACATAGTTACCTGCCAAAGGTAACATTTTAGCGACCCCTGAGGATGCAAGGCTGAGTTGACCTAGTTGGCTCGGCTACATACCGAAGTTGTATACCTGTCCGTAGATGGTCACCCATCCCAGCACTAACCGAGCTCAACGTAGAGTAACTTCTTTCATGCGATGAACGACGCTACCACTGTGGCCACCACCGACCTCAGAGTCCACAGCGCAAGGACGTGCAAGTGGTTGAAGATCAGCTTTTATCCTTAATGAGTCCTCTGCTACATTGCTCTATATTTTGTGACCATTCTTGCATTCTAACGTCGGCTTTTTGTGTGTGGTAAAGACTAGCATCAGGGAGCTGACGTGAAAGGAGCATTGTGCCCTTTCCATTATGCGTCTAGTGGTAGATGAAGAAATGTTTTCGTGTTCCATGATAGTTGGGTGTCAGGTAGCTGAGGATGGACGCTGGTCTGTAAAAAGCCAATTCCATTGATCCACAAGGTTCTGTTCCAGAACAGTTGGAGGAGGAGGACATGCAGAGAAACTGGCTGACCTAGGTTTAGTTGGAACTAGAAAATTTCTCACTGACCGCATTTCGAACTGAGGTCCTTACCCAGACCTTGACTTCAGACCTTGACCTTCAGTTCCGTGAGAGCCCTGTTATGACAAATACACAGGCAAAAGGTCAAGGTCAGAGTTCACTTGGTTCAAAGTTAGAGTTGAAACGGAGAGACAGAGGCGATTGCGTTACCTCCCGTGATGACGTGGTCATAAAAACGGCTGTTAAATGGAAGGATTAGTTCAGTGACTTCTAGCAATGCCATTGTGCAGAACAACAGCATGAAATGCAGTGGATCTGTTCTGCTGTTCGTTGTCTGTTTGTTGTTGATCGAATCGCAGTTATTTCTAGGTGCGGTCATTGTGTAGTTGGCTGAAGTTCTGGAGCGCGTTCGGCCGGACTATTCTATCATCATCTGGGACGTCCATCGCACGGCTCCAAGCTGTGACATCTCCATTCCGCCTGAGAGGAAGGCATCAACGACGGCTGTTGACACTAGCTACTATGCCTCACGGGCTCCAGCTGAATTCTGTAGGCATTGGACAGACATGTTTTAGCGAGATGTAACATATACATCTCGCGCTTATGCTATAATGTCTATCTGTATGTCTGTCTGTCTGTGACGGAAGTGCATTGGCGCATAATAGCTAATTTAGGTTTTAGATTCCGATCCAAGTTTACCGCGCATTGTGGTCGCAGCCAACAATGCGCCTCAGGCGCGCACTGCGAGTCGCAGTGCATGTGGGCGCATTATGGTCGCGGTTCATGCCGGGAAGAGGGGAATGGTCATCTTGCGCTATGCTAGCCACTGCTAGGCCCTCTTGTTTATTTTGTCTCTCGGTCACTGGAGATTTCTGCATGCTGTTATAACAACACGTGTATACACAATTACAGTTTGTACTGCATTAATCTAGCCATTATTTATTATCTTTGGTATTCATATGCGAATTATGGAGCTAGTTAATTGATTAATTGTTTAAAACTTTAATTGATTATAAAAACATTATTCATTTGAAATTATTTACTCAATTTAATTTATTTCAATAATTTGTCTAGTTTTAGTCATACCCTGTTGTGATAGGTAAACAAAAACATTAGACCTTACTGGAGGAACATTGATTGAATGTTCTTAATTTTAGTTGAATGTGAATACGGTTTATCGAATATATAGAAATGAGATGATGGTAATTGTTATTTGCCGGTGTTTGTTTTACAAATTTGTTGATGTAACATCTTCAGCTAAAATAATAACAATTGTAACTGGCTTTGATTGGTACTTTTGGATTAATTAGCAGTTAGAGATGTTTGATCAGAATATGATTAAAAATTATTATTTATTTTTGATCAGAATTTGCTTTAAAATTATTGTTTATTCTTGCATGTCCTCTCCAGTTGATTTGCATTTTGTGAGTAATCACAAACTTGATTTTGAACAATTCCATTTATTATTAATTTTGTAATGTTTTTCTTCAGTAAATAAAGATCACATAAGTATCGTATATTTCTTGCACTCCAACAGACACGTAAGCTGCAAGTCATAAAAGTGATTAGTAGATTGATTTGTATAGATGTTGTATTTTGCCTAACGTGGTCATTTGCTTTTCAGCATGGTTTGCCTTTTGACTGATTGGTTCGATCTAAAGAGGTGTTTTTGGTCTATTTTTCAATCCACTCGATATTTTTCTACTACATGCTTTTTGTAGGTGCGTCAGAAATCGTTACCTCGCTTGCATGGCTGCCGAAAGATCCCAAGTTGTTGGTGGCAGCCGTCGGAAACAGACATCTGAGAATATTTGATATGCGGGGTACTTACTACTTCTGTTTTTTCTTTTAGTGGAGCACCATTACCAAGCTGTATTATCATCGCCACACTCCGATGCTGGCCTAGCTGAATTACAGTCGGTACCTATGCGTCTGGAGATGCAACATAACTGCTTGAATTACTGCTAAGTATTAGTAATAGTTCTAATAATTATTGTTGGGCCCATTCCATGGGGCCATAGCGGCCCCCTCTGTCACGCGTTGTCGTCGTCGTCGTTGTTGGCGTTGTCGTGGACATCGATGCGCAGGCGGCGTGCGACAGTGGCGACAGTAGCGACACCTGGTGAATGGGCGTGCGGCGGCTCGCAGTGGCGAATGGGCCCAACATTTTTCAAATGCTTCTTGTCTATAGAAAGTCGGTTCTGCTGGTTTTTATTGCGGTTTTTTGTATAAGTTTATTTTTGTTTTGAGACTTCTGTCAGCATCAGAAATATTTTGTTATATTATTCTACAGCCTAAAGTGTGATTTTTTTATCAATATTTGCATCTTTCTAAACTGGCCTTACATTGCTCAAACTGGATAAAATAATTAGTCGATATGTGCTGTATGGCATTTTAACTTTACTGCAGTTAACTTATTGCAGTACTTACAGAGTATATGCCACCATTAGATTGCATTGCCAATAGTTACTTACTATGTAGCTGCAGAAAGTGAAATAGTGGATTATTTCTGCTCTGCTGTGAGTTTCATCTACCTGTATGTACCTTGTGGCTGACTTGCCTTACTTTTATGGTCTTGCAGCTTGCATTGATGTTTCTGGAGTAATCAGAGATCAACGTTGTAGTGTACACGTGTCAAATTTAAAACAAGATTGATTGTTGCATAATGTTGGACCCACTACAGAAAAACATGCATAGTGTATATTTCATCTTAGTGTTGATTTTGTAATGCCGGAGCATATACCTGTCACAGTCTGCTCCATCTTTATATCACTGACAACTTTGGAGCCAGTGTTAGCTTGCGCAGATACATATTTGTGGTTAAAGTGATCACTGTCAGTATGTGATTGTCATCTATCTTGTTTCGATGTCAGATCCTCTGCGCGCCACGTCAAACGTGACGACTAGGTCAGTTTATGGACTTACGGCGGATCGCAGCTGTCATCATCGGCTTGCTTCGTTTCACGAGGTTTCAGTCTCGTCATTAACTGCATTTAGTTCGTCTCTAATATAGCCATATTTGTGCTGAAAAGGGACGTTAAACACCAACTAACTAACTAACTAACTGCATTTAGCTGCAGATTAAGCCTTCTGGTATGGAGACGGCACAGAGATAACACTGTTGATTAGAATTTCGCCGTCTTCCTAATTCAGGTGTGCTAGTTGCCAACAAGGATATTTGGACGGTAAAATTTTGCTCCCAACAAAATCCTCCGGTCCTGATGCTGATGATGGCCATAAAACGGTTGCATATGTATAGTGTATGGTATACTTAGATAAAGTCTACGTAGATTTTACTCTGTGTACCACCATGGTGTTGAATATGCCGAATGTCATAATTTTGTGGCAGTTTTTGTTGCAGAATATTGTGGACTAAGTGATAATTTTTTTATGCTTATGGCTGGGAGCGGCACCTGTTCCAGTGATTCTAATGACTGACCGGTGGAAGCCCTACATAATCTGGAACACTAATAGTTGTTAATGAGAAACGGATTATTATTATATGCAAATTACTGCCCATTATGGAGTAGTAACAAGAACTGTGTGAAGCTTATTTTGTGTTAATTTTTGTCAGCTATCGCATTATTGAATTTGTCTGCTGTATAGCTTGTAAGTAAAGTAAGTAAGTAAGTACGCTGGAGATTTGTGTAGTGATTTATTTAGTGACAACTAAATAATCACTGGGCTCAGGATAGAGTAAATGTGGTGATATGACAATGATTTATTCTTATCCTGACTCATCACTAAAGTGCTTAAGTATGCTTTCTAAGTTGTTGCCGGTTTTGTGTGTTTTGCTTAGGACAACTTAGAAAGTACTTTCTTATTTTTTTTAACCCACAAGTACAAGCCACAGGTAGTGTCAGAAATTTAAGGAAAACACTGCTGTGAATTTATTTTATTTTATTATTATTTTACGACAGTTGTCAGGGGGTGTACTGATTGTATTGTTCATGTTGTGTGTCGGTGTTTACAGAATCAAGTCTCCGTCTGGGATATGAGGAATTTTGACAAACCAATATCCTTTATTTCTGACACTGGCAAGCACGCTTAGATGACATTGTTTGCACTTATTGCAACAGTGTCTATAGATCACATTGAAATTTAACATGCTTTAATAACAGTCCGGATGTTTTAGAAACTGTGTCAGAATGTGCCCTTAGTTTAATTGTTTTTTTTTAATTGAGTATTTTGATGTGCACTTAGCATTTTTAAATTACTTATTTTAGTATTTTTTAAATTATTTAATTAGTTAATTAACTGGCAACACACATAGCCTTTACGTTCACCAGTCTAACAATGTGGAAGTGATTTCTGAAACATCTGTGTGATCTACGTGTACTCACATCAGTGATAGTTTTGGCTGTTCTCGCCGACATGTCAATATGCCAAGTCGTCCAGACAAAAAAGTAAATTTGCCAACAAGTCGACTTGCACACTGTACGATAGATGCAAACTTTCATGGGTTTTCACGTTGTGTGTGTCAAACACTTGCCGTTGACGTGGTTATGAAGGGGTCACAGACAGTCGTCAGCAGATCTGAGGACAAGTGTGTGACCCGACTTGTTGGTGAGATGATTTCAGTTTTGTCAAGTTGACCATTCATCGAGTTGACATGTCGGTGATTTAACCTGCTATCGTATAGGCATCTGATAGTCATTCGTTTTTAGATGTAATATATACATCTCGCGCTTATGCTACGATGTCAGTGTCCGTCTGTCTGTCTGTCTGTTCCGGAAGCGCATTGGCGCATTATAGCTAATTTAGGTTTCAAATTCCGATCCCACTTTACCGCGCATTGCGGCCGCCGTGCTGCTTGCGGGCGGATTATCTCGCTATATGCTAGCCAGTGCTAGGCTCTCTTGTTTTTATGCTTTTGAGGCTTTGATGACAATGTATTATATAAATTGACATTTGGCATTACATTAGTGCAGGTTAAGTTCTCTCGCTGAAACCTGTTGGGAGTCGTTGCCTATCAGCTTTCCTTTCTCGCTGATTTTTACTTGCATGAACGGGCACCGGAACTTCTTGTATATTGTATTGTAATGTATTATGCCTGTTCCTCTGCACAGGTAGATAGTTAGGCTTAGGTAAATCTGCATCCACGATCGGCGGGTGTTTGACATTCAGGTATATTTACCTGAGGCACAGGTTGATGCAGGGTAATCTTTTAACCCATGTTTGTCTGTTTATTACATACATACACACATATAATCCAATTTATGTAGCACGAAAATTGTGCAACAAATCCGAGGTGGGTAGCTCGATAAATTATGGGCTGATTTTTGTGAAATTTAGGTGTATGTAGATTATAGATTGGAGGAGAAGAGTTGATAATTTTTGGAATGTGATGGTCATTGTTAAGGTTGCTCACCATGGCAAAGGTGGGAGTTATGCACTTATTTGTACACTGCTGTTGTTCCGATATACTGCTGAAGAATGTCGTTGAAATACTTTAACTTTGTTCACCTTGTGACGCTGCAAGAAAGCAAGCCAGTGATGAAGTTAGCATGGAATCCTACGAGGTGAGTTGCTGTACTTGTGAAGTCTTGTGTGCGTGAAAACAAATCGTGATAGCTTTGGATATATGGAGCACATGTTGTGGGGAGTTTACTCGGTTTTATGCTGTCTTTAACTGTAAGTAAAAATGGAAGTCAAACGAAGCGTGTTCAACAGTCATCATCGTCATTTGTTATTATTGTTTGTATTGAAATGTGTGGGGCTGCAGTGTTCTCGGGCTTTGTTAAGGAAGCGCTCGTTGATGTAACATTTGTCAGCTCTTCGTATTTTGTCACTGTTCCACCTATGTCATGACCTGCCTCCGTGGCTTAGTGGTCTAGCGATCTCGGGCCGCGGTGCAGTAAAAGCCTGGCTATTCGGCAGGGCGTGGGTTCGTATCCCACCCCTGACGGCATGTCGAGTCAGGTTTCTGCATGAGATTATTCTCTGGCAAGGTACAAGAGGGTCCGCCTGTGTCCTCGTTAA
>Ga0209782_1002424_pt1 | contig 10390 bp, 9 predicted proteins | sample WorMetmaBAHAMAS1_FD_187390 | JGI IMG/M metagenome (GOLD analysis project Ga0209782, IMG submission 187390) | Marine gutless worms symbiont microbial communities from Max Planck institute for Marine Microbiology, Germany - Inanidrilus... | ecosystem: Host-associated > Annelida > Digestive system >...
GGGAAAAGCCAAATTTGCCGTTTCCCTTGGACGTACAAAAGCTAAAAGGCTTTCAGCTAGCCCCCCTCTCTGCCCCTGGACCCCGCTGGGGGCTTTGCCCCCATACCCTCGTTATAGGCTCGCGCTCCCGCGCTCGCCATGTGCCCTCCCCGCCTCCCCTAAGTAAACCGTCTGGATCCGACCCTGCCATGGTTTACTGTTCCATCCCTAAAACCAGAGTTTCACGTCTGAGACTGCCCTTCGTAGCTGTATAATCCTCCATTCCGATTGAAAACTACAAGACCCGGAAGAAAGTCGTCCGACCATCTCAATGCAATGCGGACTCATCGCGTGATCCCGTTGTCTAGCAGTTTTTAAACTTTCTTATTATTATTCGTTGACTTATGTCTTGTTCTCATTAGGTCTAACCGATCAATCGAACTATAGGCCTACAGTTACAATTGCGCAGTTTTCACCAAAACATGAGATTATCGTGTCTTGTTTTATTAACATGAAATAGGGGACGCACAATTAACGGCACAGTAGGCAATAGGACTATAAAAATATATATTCTGGACCATTCATCTCTTTTGTAAAGTACAAAAACGAAAAGTTGCAAACAGACTGAAACAGTTCAAATATTGTGAACAATTTCATCCATTAATTATAACTTAGGGCTTGGGCTAAGATGTCACTGATACTACATGTATAAACAATAAAACTAAAAAATAAAAGAAAAACATAAAAACATGACCATTTCCCTGAGTGTACAAGGCCTACCAATTATCAGCAATTGGACTCAGCTATTAGAGATGTATAACGCGCGAAACCATATATAGCCACGTTAATCAAATATTGTCAACTAGAGCATAACCGTGCAAACGCCGATCAACTGTGCGACGCCATGCGCCCAATAGCCCATAACGCTGTACACAAAGCTGGACGCTTGAGTGTGATCAACAGGTGACTGTCATCGTCGATTGTTGATAGCACTTGGCCTGGCATGCCGTGGCAAAATTTTTCAATTCGACGTCCAGTTACACAAGGAAAGTTGGTCATGTGAGCCTTACCAAATTCCCTCTGGAGGTGCCTTGTCATTCGTATGATAGGATTTGTTATAATCAATCTCTGTGCCAAATTTGAAGTTCCTATCTTCAACCGTTACGACGACCAGGGGCAGTTCTTAAGGGAGCACGCTCCTCAGTCAGAGGTCTGGCCCCCGAAATGCAAGTTTTGTAAATGGACACATGGGAAACTGCAAATTTGAACATATAATGGACAAAATTTTTCTGGTGCCCAGCCACCTTCTGAGACCAGTGACCCCCACGTAGAGGTGCTAGAACCGCCCATGGTTACGACATGAAAGAACGCTGAATGCATAAAATGGGATGATATTGGTGGTCATGGGTTACTCCAGATTAGTTTTCTTTTTACTACATTAGTTTTTACTTGGAGATCCCGTGCTTGCTAAGCTTGCTTCTGCCAGCTTTTGAGTGCATGTTATCTGTTCTAATCTCTAATATTGTATTGTATCGGCAATGTCAACATCTGATCAAGCTCATACGAGTACGTCATGTTCCCATTTAATACAAACTATGCAAATGCAATGCATATATCTTGCACCAATAATATTGAGATATAGCAGTTATTTATCAAAAGTCGCCACTTTTAACCTACCCAACCTTCATTTGCATTAGGGGTGACCAGTTCGAATTTCAACGAGACCTCTAGCATCAGCGCCGATGGACCGCGTGACGCTGCTTCACGTAAAATTGACCATACTGATACTGCACGGCCCACCAAGTATAATTACCAGGCAACGAGCGTTGGTAGTAAATTGCTATGCAGACCAAGAAATGTCGGTTATTATCACATATTTAAACGATAATGCTCAAACTCCACTTAATCGATTTGTTGTCTATATGTTATACAGCCAACTTTGCAACAAATACAGTGACAAATCGAACCGGTGAAACTTAGGCCTAGTTTGGTCTCGAGCACCCATATCATCCCATTTGTCGCCATCGCAGGGGGCGATCCCGTTCGAATTTCGACGTGAACTTTGGTGTCAGAAAACTAGAGTCGTGGCATTATTTGTGTGATCCTACGTTTAGCCGTTTTGATACAATACCGGAGTGTGACAGACACACCCACACACACAGACGGACAGACAGACAGACGGACAGACACACAACGACGGCATATACCGTGCTTAGCATAGCGTCGCGTAGCTAAAACTATAGTCCATAGGCTATTGTATGGCGTTTGCCTGATCACACACTAGAATATTAATTTGTGACAGAGAAACAGACAAACATATGACGGCATATACCACGCTTGCATAATGTCACAGCAATAATTGCATTTCAACTTTTATGTACAGAAATACATTACTGCAGCATCTACAGTTTTGCTTGTAGACTCTTCATCATATTTTCCAGTTTCATTGCAAGACCGAGGTTACCCTTCACCTTTAAGCGGCCGGTCATGAAAGCCGACGTAGGATTCATTTGGCCTGCAAACATCTTAATGAAGTCATCGCGGCTCATCGTCATTGTGACATCAGCCTGCATATCCGCAACGGCATTTCCACACCCACCGGGCAAGTTCTTCAAGTCCACGAAATATTTCCCAGCATCTGCAAGATAGCAAAACTTATGTAAGCATTTTACTGTTTACTATTCTCGTACTGTAACTGCATTTCACGACAATATCATTTTAAATCGCAATAAACTGCTAAAGTCATTAGTACAAGCTTTGTCATCACTTCCTTCAATTTTGACCAATTTCACATGCATTCATGCATAAATTGTGGCTACATCCATCTAGAGATTAGAAGGAAAGGCAATACCAAACTTTCAACCTCAACAGCCAATGCCATTGCTCCTCACACAGACCAACAATATCTGTCAAACTGCCAAACAGTCACTGATGTTCGACATTGTGACAGAAAAACAAAATGAGAACATACTCATGTGCACCACGATGATAGAAAGATTCAATCTATTTGGCAACAAAATTTTCGGATCAGTAACTTTTCCAGTGGGAACTGATGAAAACTGGTGGAAAATATTAAGACTGCAGTTAATCATTTACAATATTTTTTATTATACCAGCACGATTGTGGCCTGTGTATCGCGCTTTGCACTCGTGACACAGACAGAAAATCAAACTGTGCGATCTTTATAATATAGATTACAACATTTTGAGCATTTTGCAAGACTCATACAACAATATAGGTATGCTACTTCAAAAATTCAATTCACAATTTTGATGGTCCAGACTAAAAACTCTGTACCCATAAACGTCAAACTTGGAGAGGGAAAGTAGAACTCTGGTCGCTAAGCCCTGCCAAATTTTACTTTGCCTGCTGTAAGGATATTTAGTATGTTTACTGTTCAGTAACTCAAAACTACTACGCAGAAATTTTAGAATATTTAGAGATAAAAAGTAACAAATGTATGTGATCCGCTATACGGACACTCTACTGATAAAAATAACAGATAAAGAGTAAGACCTTTCAAGTCAAATATGTACAAGGCATTGATTTCCTGTATAATGTCTTCTCTGATTATTCTACTAATAGCAGAAAACGTTCTTGCCAAATCAGCATCAGCAATGTCAACAGAGCCACTTGCGGCACTACTGTCTTTGCTGCTGTCAGCAACAGCAACCTCATCAACAGAAAGTGCACGAAGATTCGGTAATCCTTCAGGATCGTCAACATACAAGTCTGCAATCAGCTTCGAATCTGCAGAAATTTCAAGCACATACACCTTGCAATATTTTGCACGTATATTATGTTCTAAGGCTACCGTAAGAGCTCATCTGAGCCTGGTGTGTCTTGTTCAGATTTCAGGTCTTCTTTGTTATCGTACTACTGTTCTACTGCTACTGAGCAAAATAAATGATGATGATGATGGTTATATAAGTATCATTCAGTAGTATTGGTCAACGGCACAATCACACAACAAATTAGTCCAACAGATGGTGTGATAATGGACGTTAAAGGAAAATCTGATCACATCACATTTTGGACAGGCTGCTTTACCTGAATCCAAAATGTGAAAAAAATGCATTACCCACCACATTCTCCTGACTGGCACCAAGTGACTTATCATCTGCGATACAAATTTGAGTAAACAAGGAAACACTTCTGTGGACAGAAATTTTCGACAAAATATCAGCTCAAGTATGTGACTGAAGAGTGGCTGAAGAACTGACTGAGTTAAGATTTAACATCTCACTCGACACTAAATAGGTCATTTCGGGGATGCTCTTCCCAGCCAATCTCTTGGCTAAAAGCAAAATGAAAGCCAGGACAAAAAACTACAACCAACACAATAAACCTAGGCTAACACAAAACTCAAGCTACAAACACTAAATCAACAAAATACAAATCATCAAACACAAAAATACTACAAAGTAAAATAAACCGAGACAAATTATAACCCAGGTTTAGTCGCCTCTTACGACATCCACCCTGGAAATGGAGTGGGCCTATTCTCAAAGAAAGATAAAAGAAAAGTAAATAAGAAAGGAAAATATAAGAAAGAAAAATGGGAAGCAAGTCACAATAAGTAAAAGGAAGCAAGTAATAAGGTAAACAAACACACGAGCAATCTATATAGTGCTGAAATCTACGTTTCTAGGGTGCACTAGACCATGGTCAGAACTTTTCTATTTTACAGGCAGCCAAAAACTGAGGAATCACTATACATGTAAATGTTGCACCACAAAGGCAATGATTATGCTGAAAAATATATGTATACTCATCTATCTTTCTTTTATTTAAATGGGTTAAATTCAAAACTTTTTTTGACCGGCTCTCATACTGTGCTAGACATATACATGTGCTGCATGGTGAAAATGCTCATGGTGCATGTAAAGCCTCGGTAACCAACCAGATTATGGTTAACAATGTCAAAAAAACGGAGCTTGAGCTCATGTCAGTTTTTGAGTGCATGCTAAATATCTGCACAGTGTCATATGACTTCAGAAACCTTCGTTATAGCTGTACTTCTGGAAGTCAGTGACACCATTACGCCGGAGCACATCTTCATCGATGTGAAAATTACCAGTATACTCATGACTGTCTGATGTCAGAATGGCATATGCAGCATCTGCCATAATTTCTGGCCGTCGACACTGTCGCTTAATAGCCTCGCCACCAGCTAACATTTCTGTTGCCGCAGTGTAAATAGCTGAAACACACACAAGCAATGATATGTCAACAACAGCATTACGCTACCAGTTGAAATCTTGCCAACTGTTGCACAACTGTACACAAAATCACACTTATGCAGTGTACATTGCTGGCTGTGGCCTTCAAAAGTCTTTCACTTTCAAATAACAGTTTAAAGTACTGGCTATATCCACTTTCTGATTTGTACACAAAAATGTAGGCTATTGCAGCTAATTATGTTATTTTGGAGTTAAGAAAAGTTTCACCTAAAAATCTACAGTTACCTCTAACTTCATCGGTATTGGCACCATTCAAAAGAGCACACAACTCATTATTCTTCCTCCGTAACTACGTCTATATCTTCTATCATTTCAGAGACACTGTCATTTGTTCACCAAAATTTAAAGACGTCACAAAATCAGGAATCAGATATGTAAAGACATATGATATTCCGATATTTAAGTTTTTATAAAGCTGGCTACAATCATTTAATTTTTAGTTTTTGAGTATGTACCACGTATCAAAAACAGCAAAACACAGCACTGCATTCATATAATTTTTAGTTCATGTTTACACATAGTTTTTAGGTATTTTATTTCAGTTTAAGTATCTATATGGTATTTTCATTGGTATTTTAAGTTTCAGTTGTTCTCATGCTGGATGTCCTCCACAGTTGAGACTTGCAAAGCACACTGGGAATATATTGAAAGTACCAAAAAACTGACAGAAAGTAAAGTAAAGGAAGTGTATAGCAGTTTATGCTACAAGCATCTCACCGCTACGGGAACTCATGTGCCATATGGGATCACACAGTGTTACCTGCCACCCGGCAGAGGTGACATTCCCGCCTTTACCCCAGCCAATTATAGCTGGTACTCGATTTAGCGACCCCAGAGGGATGCAACGCTGAGTTGACCTAGTTGGCTTGGTTACATACCACAGCACACACCCGAAGACGGTCACCCATCCCAGTACTAACCGGGCTCAACGTTGAGCAACTTCGTTCATATGACGAACGACGCTACCACTGCGCTAAATCGCCAACCAGAAAGAAATGTCTTCATCATGCTATGGTTTACAGAATCTAGTAGGTGTCTGCCAGTGTTACGGGATCACCTGGGATATAAAATTTGATCCACTGAAAAGCCAACTGTTAACATTTGGTGGATCCAACCCAACCACCTCTGTAGTATCAATATGTGGCAACCTGATTCCTTGGGCAACTAAACTGAAATATCTCGGCATTCATTTCCAATGTAATTTGGGGGCAACTGATGTGTCAGATGTGTGCAGGAAATTTTATGGTCAGTTTAATAATATAATGTCTGTAAACAGTCAAATGAAACCTCAGCATTGTACCTCGTGAAGACATATTGCTTGCCCACCCTGCTGTATGGGTGTGAAGCATGGTCATTATCAGACACCAACTTACATAAAATAAATACTGCATGGAACAACTGCTTTAGGCGAATATTCTCGTGCTGTCGGAGAGAGTGTTCATCCTCTCCAGTTCTTTTGTAAATCATTGCCACTGTATCTAATGTTAGATCAATACAAACTAATACTATAGATGAAAATATGTTGTTCTGATAACTTAGTACTCCGCACAATGTCTACACTGAAACATAACGAGCTAGTAGCAATTTGCAGCAAATATGGAATTGATGTGTGTAACATATCAGAATATCTGATTAAAGACAGTATATGGACTGCTATCTGTGACACTGTAAAATTTTAATATGTGTTTTGATATTTGTGCTTTTATGTGTCTTTGGTTCTTTTATGTTTTTAATTGTATTTTAGAACTAATGTAGGCTAGCACTGTATCGATTGCATGTACCTGTGTTGTTATTTTGGCTCCCTTATGGCGTAATAAATCAAATCATGATAATAATGCTGATACAAACATATTACAGAGAGAACACAAATGCACAGATGACAGTAAACTGCACAGGATTATAGACAATACCAGTTTTTGGCCACAAAGCATTGACTGCAATGCCATCAGCTCTCAATTCTTCAGACATTCCAAGAACACATAATGACATTCCATACTTTGCTATAGTATAAGCTACACACACATACACACACAGATCAATGTGCAATGCAATGTGATGATATGTTCATGTAAGCATGTACCAAATGTAATAAAAGTGCTCTGATCGCAATTTCCAGGTTTCCTGCCAGCTAGCGAACAAACACTAGGTGATGTTGCAAGGTAAAACATCTTTTGATTGCTTACTTTCCAGCAACATTACTGCCTGAAACGTTACCCGAATCAGTTCACATTTGTTAAAGTTACAGCAAGATAGAGTTTACATTTTTTTCACAGCCACAAAGGAGTTCCAGTGGTTGATAACGGACGGAGAGAATATACAAAACATATATAACAGATAGGACAGGCTGACTACATAATTCATCTGTCCAATCAGTGTTGTCACATAGGCAAAAGGGGTTATATTTAGTTATAGTATGGTCAGGTTTAGGGCCCAACAATTACAGATGTCCTGTCATGCTCAGCAAGACACATGACATGGGCAGTGTTAAAATCATACTTACTGGTTAAAATTTTAAACACATCAATGATATCTCTATAACTGACTACTGAACAGAAGCATGGCACACTTTCTTGGCAGTTTCTTGTTTTTCACTGATGAAATGTCCACCTAAATGAGTCGTTATTCATGGTGTACCAATGTAATATAACTGATCTGATCACCATGCAAACAACTGTCCATCTCTGCCGTACGCAAATACGAGACCACAGATCATTTTTGCTAGCTTTTGTATATATTTGTTGCCACAGTAAGAGCATTGCATTACAAATTACGAACACTGCCACACAATTTCCAGGAGACTTTGTAAATTTCCAGGAGTGTTAGACACCCTGAGTAAGTGGCATGTATACAAACAACCAGTGATGTTGAGAATGTGTCATTTCTGCCTTCGCAATTTCGCAGCCAATTAATGTCATAACAGCAAACGGATATAAGAAATTAAATAGGCTTATCTGAAACTCCATAGCTATTGCCTGCCAAAAAATATTAAAATTGGTTGATGAATGTGGAAGATATAGCAAGCCAAATCAGTGTTATTTTTGGTATACAGCATGACTGAAGAGACCAAATTTCTGGGGTTCATGTTTCCCCAGGTAGTACAGACACTAGCAGGGGGAGGTGGGATAACAAATCACCATTTAACAGCGTACTCACTCAGCAACATTTCGGCAAAAAAATTACTAAAATCGTTGAAGTTATAGCGTGCTACATCAGTGTCATTTTTTTGAGACACAGTGTATATAGTTAACTAATTAGATCTAATTTTGCCTTTCATACTGATATGATGTTCACTTACCAACATGATCTTTAAACCACACTGGATTCATGTTCAGTGGTGGGCTGATATTTAAGATGTGTGGATTTTTTCCATTCTTGAGATGCGGAATGCAATATTTTGAGCTACAATAAATCGCAATAACAGTAGACCACCATAGACAAACTGACAAGTGTCATAAAACATTGCTTTTATGTTAATCACTTTATGATGTGAATGAATTCAGTATTTTGGCCATAATCTGCATATCATAACCAAACTGATCTGGTCACTAGAGAGCACAGAGGTTTTAAAGCAGTGATCCAACACAATATCATCACTGATCGATTGAGTTAAGGTTTAACGTCCCATTCGACACAAAATAGGTCATCTCGGGGATACTCTTCGCCGTCGATCTCTTGGCTAGTACTGAGAAAAACAAAATCAAAGCCGAGAGAAAGAACAACAAACAATAGAAAAAAGCTAAAGATAATGTTACACAAGCAATCACGCACCAGCAATGCAAAGAAAAAATGAAACACAAAACAAACTTTTCTTAAGAGATATGATCGATAAATGGAACGGGCCCATTCTCAAACAAGATAAATAAGTAATCGGACACGAAAAAGAAGCAAGAAAAAAAAAGTGAGGAAGAAAGTTGAGTAAACAAGTAGCGCCAAAATCAACAAATGAATCAAAGGCACATTTTAGCCCCAGAGCCCATGTGGGGCACAATGTGATGACAACATCAAATCAGTGACAACTTAGCAATTTTTCTACAAGCCTTCATTTGACGACAGTAACCAAAAAGAAGATCTACTTGCAGAGGGACTGCACAACACTCCACTCCATATCAGTCAAAATCTTTTCCACCGGTGCATTACTGTACGAATAAACCAATTTGAAAAGACATGCAATGTGAAAATGACATTCAACGACACTCAAGGTCATCAGAATTTCTGATACTTGATTAGAGGTATATCACTTCCTATTAGTCGTCTGTAATTTCTCGGTATTAATAACCACTTTCACCATAACATGTATGCACATTTCACATTTGTGATGTTTTTAAACCGAACACAGCGCGGTTACCACAGATATGTTCCACGTGTATTGACAGACATCATGAGGTCATATCGCTTCATGCTTGTATCCATCGTGTTTGTGAGCTGAATGGCACTTGCGTTGTTTACCAAAATGTCAATTCTACCAAACGTTCTTACAGTCGAGTCGACAGCTTGCTTCACTTGTTCCTCGTCACGAATGTCTACTACACATGGTAGGCACTTTCCCCCGGAAGTGGAAACTGTTTACAAAACATACATACAAATTCACACCACAAGCAGTATAAGAAGTCAGCCTTCCAAATCCTAGTCTCCGCTTTTGACGGCTCTGTTATGCCTGCATCTGAGGTAGGTCTTTTCTTGTAGCTGGATGCTCGTCCTAATGCCACAACTAACATCAGTGACAGTAGGGCTCAGGTGCGGGTCTTATGACAAAACTATCATGATGACCTAAATGGCAGCATCAATGTTATCTATGGACTACACTACTACATGATCCTTAAGCAGCTATCATAAATGGTGACCAAAGTTTCAAGCAACTTAACTGACAATAACACTGCTGTTCAACGGGAATCATACAAAATTATATACAGTAACTTTGGGCATACTTTCTTCAGCAGCAGTATAGATAGTCCCTGGTAGTTTCGGATGTGGCTCTGCAGTCTTTGCAGCAATCACAATGTTGGCTCCATCACCAGCACACTTCAGCGCAATTGCCTTGCCAATGCCGCGACTTGCACCTGTGATAAACACCGTCTGACCTGCCAGGGACCTACAGAAAGTTTCAAACACGACCACTGCAATATTTAATTAAATAACTGAATAAAATATTTTTTACCATGGATGCCCC
>Ga0209782_1002425_pt1 | contig 10387 bp, 3 predicted proteins | sample WorMetmaBAHAMAS1_FD_187390 | JGI IMG/M metagenome (GOLD analysis project Ga0209782, IMG submission 187390) | Marine gutless worms symbiont microbial communities from Max Planck institute for Marine Microbiology, Germany - Inanidrilus... | ecosystem: Host-associated > Annelida > Digestive system >...
CCCTTTTCCCCTTCCCCTTTCTCCCTTCCTTCCCTTAGAAGTAGGCCCCCTTAAATCTAGCTAGGAGGTCTGGGGGAGTGCATAGCTTCCCAAGTGGGTCTGGAGGGAGTCCAGCCGCCAAACGCTTTCTGGTGCACTTTCAGCCTATGTGGACGCATTGGGCAAGCATTTTCAAGCAACGTGACATTAGTAAAATTACAATTACTTTCGCACCCCAGCAAATTTTTTCCACATCTGAGAAGTATAGCGTGCTTCACAGACCCACAATCTGAGGAGTCACGAGACTCAGTGCCTCGGTGCGATGGTTACGCCTTGTGCCGCCCATGTGGGACTAGGCTTGCTGTAAACCAGAGACTGGGCGACCCAAGTCTAGACCCGGCAGATCAAAGGACTACGGAGTCTGCGACCCGGTGTGACTGGGCGCACTTTAAGCCCTGACTTTAAACCACTGTCCAACAGACAGAACAGACAGACAGACAGACAGACGTGACATACAGACCATACTACGTGCAGATTTGTAGCAATAGGCCACATCTTTGACCACTTGGCAATTTGTTTTGACTAGCGCGGGTGTGGGGCGGACGGGCACCTTTATCGTCATCGACTCTATGCTGGAGCGGATCAAGCACGTGGACACGGTCGATATCTATGGTCACGTGACGTGCCTGCGGGCGCAGCGCAACTACATGGTTCAGACGGAGGACCAGTACGTGTTCATCCATGACGCCCTGCTGGAAGCCGTCACGTCTGGCAACACAGAGATACTGGCGAGGAACTTGCGATGTCACGTGCGCCAGCTCATGACAGCCATCAGTCAACAGCGCACCGCCTTGCAGCTCGAGTTCGAGGTAGGCTACGTGCTGCCGCCTGGCGACTCAAACTTTGAATATCGAAACTGATCGTACTGTAGCTGATTGTATAAGAATTAAGAAGTGCAGGTAAACGTTAAAATGACGTTAAAAGTGGTCATTTCGAACTTTCGACTCGTTTATAGAATCAAACAACTTCAAAACGCTTTTTCTCGAAGATAAAAGAACGTTTTAAATGTTTTGGATTAACACCTAAAAGAGCTAGCTATTGAGTGTTGAGGTTCGTTCGTGTCATGGCGCCGTTGGCACTTTGACTAGCCTATTTGGACTGCTAGTGAAAGTTGCGCCAGGTCTGAGCCATTCTACTGTTTGTACGCATGTTGTAGCGTGCTGTCTGTCTGTCTGTCTGTGTGCTTACTGTACTGGTCACGTGGATGAGCCGTCGTGCAAAAACGGCAGAACTATTAGAGATGCTTTATTGGGAAGCAGACTGGCGTGGACGCAAGCATCATATGTGAGATGAAGGAGGTATACATCTGATACCTGAATTCACTGTAGCTACTTATTCACTTACGTCGACGAGTTTTAGCATGTCGTGCCAATCATATAGTAATGGCATGTCGCATTTTTGCTACGAGCATGACAACTGTCTGTCTGTCTGTCTGTCTGTAACGTTGGGGGATTGTAATCACATAGGCTAGTGCAAAAGTGGAAGTGGTTACATGACAGGATAGATCTGTGTCTTGGCTACCTGCATGCTGACTCCGATAGTAATAGACCCTTATATCATGTACTGAAGCCAAATTAACTGTTTGCACTTACGTCAACATCGGACAGTTTGCATGTGTTTGCTATCTCAGCATTGCCTCAGCTTCATGTTAATGACTACATTGCTACACTATAAATACTGAATGTATAGTATATATGTTACTAATATCTGTAGGCTTGAATGTGTGTGTGTGTGATTTCAGCGGTTGTTGAGTACAAAGCATACTCGTGCTGAGCAGTTTGTCAGTGCTAGCCTGCCCTGCAATGAGCAGAAAAACCGTCACGCAAACGTCCTACCGTGTACGTTCACTCCGCTCGGTTGTTCACTGATTTTAATTTAAATATTTTAATATTAATATATGTAGTAATATAAATGCACTCTTATAGTTGAATCACTTCTGACATTTTTTATTTATTTTTGAAATATTTGAAAAATATTGATCGTTAGATGTCACACTCACCCAAACAAACTAATTTATACCCCAGGTGGCTAATTTATAATTTTGGAAGGGGGTTGATCAGAAGGTGCTGGGAGGCTCAGAAATTTTTAGAGCTAATATTCTGCAAGTTATACTGGAATATTGTACTCTGGGAGAAAGCAAAACAAGATTACCCAAAGTAGTTTTGGAACAGGTCGCATGGCAGGCGAATGTTTCATTTAATATGACACTTGCAATGCCAGTCAGATGGGATCATTTTGGCTGTTACAACAGCACTGTTAGTGAATGATCCCTTCTGTTGCCATACTCGCACTGCACACTTGCGCAGCAGCGTACCAATGCTTTCCAATGAGCTGGAAACCCTCCCCCACTTTCTACCCATCCCTGAAAAGAAACTTTTTTAACCTAGTCAAGAAGATTACAAATCGGTTGTAGACCAAGTTTATAGCAATTTGTCTTCGAATATTGGCAGAGTTTCAAGGACTACAACATCACATAAAATGCAAGGCTCAGTCAAACTGCAATGTTGGAATTTTATCATGTGAAATGAGCAAGACGTTTGATGGTTTTGTGTGTGCTAGTGGAGTCTACTCGGGTTTATCTGCAGCCGATTCGTGGCATTGAAGGCTCGGATTATATCAACGCTAGCTTCATCGACGTACGTTGATTTCTGTTACTTTAGGGAGGAGGAGTGAAGTATTGTGATGAGTATGTCTGTCTGTCTGTCCGTCTGTCTGCTTGCATAACTCAAAAACCACAAGACTGAATTTCACCAAATTTATGCATGTTGCTTAGACCATGGCTCGGTTGGTCAGTCGTCCTCTGTGTTGCAATACATTATGTACTTCCGGTTTTGTGGATGACGTCATGTTGGCTGTATGCCACGTCATATATATATATAACTAACTATTTATTCCCTGCTAATTGTCGATTTACTTTGGTATTCTAGTTTCTTGACTTTGTTGCTATTGTTACGTCGTCAATTGCAATACTAGCCTAGAGATTGGCCGGGAAGTGCATCATCAAAAATGTCTGATTTTGTGTCGAGTGGAACGTTAACCCTTAACTCAATCAATCAGTTGCACTGTCCAGTGCTGTGTGTGTGTGTGGCTGTTAGGGTTACCGGGTGCGTCGCTCGTACATCGCGACACAAGCGCCGTTGGCCGAGACGACTGACGACCTCTGGCGAATGTTGTGGGAACATTGCAGCAACATCGTCGTCATGCTGTGTACATTGAGAGACCAGTTCACTGGACGAGTCAGTCAACCAGTGCCCACACCTACATGTAGCTCTTTCACCCGCCCCGAGCCCATCCACATCAAAGCCTTATTTAGTGTAGAATGTACCACACTGCATCATTTCTAGGGGTAACACTCCTAAAATTTCCCTTTGAAGACACAGCCTCTGTCTGGACCCCACTCCTTATTTAATTACCCATCAAATAATATTTGATCACCAACAGTACTGAGCCCCTCACGTCTTGCTGACCATTTTAAGCACTGTGAGTGAGCCTAACAGTTTAGCAGGGGCAGCTTAGGGGGCAGACGACATGACCCCAGCCCATGCCTCCATGTACCCCCACTGACCCTGCTGAAATGTTACATTTAGGTAATTAAAGTCAGCTGATTACTTGGTTTCTTTGCTGCCCCGAGTCAGTGCGATATGTTGTGATGAGCATGCCCGTCAGTCTGTCTGTCCATCTGTATTGTCTGTGTTGTATACTCACATATCTCAGAAATCACACCTACGGCTGGGAAGGTAACCATAGGTCTGGTGTTGCACTGGTCACGTGTCACAGAATTAGTGGCTTATCCACCTACGTACGGGTTCAAGGCCTAGGCTTGCAGTGAGCACCTTATCTACATTCCTCATGATCTATGGCGTATTCGATTAAGTGAATCATATCTATAATGAAATTGGTTTCATATTCAGAGAAAAAGTCTATTTGATTTACGAATGTGAAACCTGATTCAGATTTGGTTAAACCTGCTCTATGACGTCACTGTCGTTTGTTTACATAGGATTACGTTGTTTACTGCTAAAAGGCCATTTGATTGGCGAAGTGACTCTCAAACTAGTTTCACTGTGAATCTGAATCTGGACTTGATAATCGAATATTCCCTAATTTTGTGTCGAGTGACACATTAAACTTGAACTCAGTCAATCAATCGACTAATCAATGAGTGAGTGTGTGTGTAAATGAATTTCATATCAACTACAAACTGGAGACATACCGATCAACCTATCAAACGTCGCCGGTTTGCCAAATGCCTTATTTCATGGCTCACCGCTTATCTAGGGTTAGTAGGGCGTGCTCTGGAATTCCTGGTTCATATAGGATTAAGGCTAGGGTTCGGGTTAGGGTTAGGCCTTCAGGGTTAGGGCTAGTTTTGGGCTGTACATCGCCAGTGTATAAGATATTCAGTATATATTATGTGTGTGTATTGTATGTGTGTTAGGACGCATGCTACCAGTACTGGCCAAGTGATCGTTCAGCGCGCTATCAATGTCTAGTGGTCGACCCGCTTGCCGAGTATAACATGCCGCAGTATGTACTCAGGGAGTTCAAAGTCACAGACGCGCGGGTTAGTCACAGACACAGCCACAGACACAGCGCTACAATACACTATTTACACATATCCGTATAGGCCTATCCACGGATATTTTGTGATGAGTTTTCCATATTCTAACGGAACTGGTTTCGTAGACCCTATACGTTTGTATCCATAAATCGATGGAATAATGAAGCGCAGACTCACATTGCAATGATCAACTGTTTAGTGTCGTATATAGCCTGAGAATGCCGAACCAATCTTCACCAAGTTTTCAGCATTGGAAGAACTATCCGAGGGCTCGATTAATCGTTATTCATTGTGCGATCGCTCAAGATAGGCCTATTAGTGATTAGTTAAGACTTATATTTAATTCATATTCTCTATCCTTTTTTAGCGCGAAATGTAATATATACATCTCGCGCTTATGCTACGATGTCAATGTCCATCTGTCTGTCCGTCTGTCTGTGACGGAAGTGCATTGTGGTCACAGGGTGCAATGGATCCCGGATACCTTTGCATGCTTGGATAGATGGATGTCTTTGTTACTTACTGACAACGCCTCACCTGGATCGTCAGATGGGATGATGCCGGGATTTCTGGTGGAAGAGGGGGTATGGAAAAATTGGTAATTGTAGCGATATCACTTATTTTACTTACTGAGAGTCAGGACCAGAAATAGGCGACGGCTTTGTTTACATATGAACGATGTTTACATTTTTAGAGCTTCCCACATCTCGCACTATGCTAGCCACTGCTAGGCCCTCTTGTTCTTTTTTGCTGCCATTTTTCTGGTGAATAAAGATTACCATAGTCCATGCATGCCATCCAATTTTGGAGGCAAAATCGGCAAAATTGGTTACCTATTTTCATGCATTGCACTGTCATTGTGAAGCGGATTAGATTATCATGCACAATGGTGATTGGTGCATTCAAACATTTACTATACGGTACTTAGTACAGACACCACTGTTACTAAGTTAACAGCACCTTACCATTTTTTTACAGATGTAGTCGAATCATATCGCCGCTGTTAATGCGCATGCACTCATCAGCGTAGCTGTATTTGAATTAGACGTGGAATGCCAACACCAAGAATGAGTGGTATATGCCAATTTCGGATGGTTCACCTTTTCAGTAAACACATTAGCCTCGTAAACTCTAATTTTTGACCTATCCTCACCAAATTTCTGCAAGTAATGATCAGAAGTGAGACTTTGTGACAGTGAACCATGAGCCTCAGCTCTCAGCAAGCAGCTGAGCAGGCTGGGATACATACAGGGTGCCCCTCCCTCCAAAAATATGGCACAATTTTTTGTATGCCTTAACTTTGTCAAATATTAACCAATTTTTGAAATAGTATCACTATCAGAATCAGGAGAAAATTTACAATAATACCATCACTAAAGAACCCACCACTCCTCAAGTGTGTTGCTACACTACCTTGTGAAATGTCCCTGTGTGGGGCAAACTGTCGCATTGTTTCATTGATCTCGCATGAATCTTCGTTCACTGTGTGATTTATTGACCTTGCCAAATATCAGTAATGGGGCAAAATTGCCGTTTTCTTTGGACATGCAAAATATAAAAAGCATTCAGCTAGGGGGCTTTGCCCTCTGACCCTCCTCTGGGGGCTCTGCCCCTGGACCCCTGCTGAGGGCTCCGTCCCCAGACGCCCATTAAACTCAAGCTTCGCGCTTGCCATGGCATCCAAACTTACGAAAGCCAGTTCTCCTAAATCGTTTAAATTACTTAGGACGGGATAAAAAATCACGCCCCATCGCAAAAAAAGGTTTATTATATTGTTATGATTGAAGAATATATGTTAGTCGTACATTTGATATATTTTTTTCACCAAAATTTAAGGTATTTGTTTTTGACTCAATGCTATTTTAAACAGACCACATATAATGCAATAGATAACTTTACCGATTTTCGTTACACTGTCTTCGACAGAAATTTTATAGTAATTTTATATTTCCGACGCCTATGCACTGATAACTCGAAATCGAATTGTTATTTAACTGCTGCAGAAGTGACACTTTCGACAGCTACATACGTTAGATTTCCATTCGCCAGAGGGCGATGACATTTCGCTATTTGCTGACAGTGACAGTGACAACTAGAAATGCGTGGCAAAGCCTAGCGTACAGCCCGTATAGAACGGCGTCGCAGTGTCGCCCCCTAGCGAATACTAATGAAACACAAATAATGATCACCACAGTGCCTAGCACTCCCATCCCTAGTGAACATAGCCGAAGTCACCCCAGTAAACTTTTTGACGCCAACTGTACAAATTCTTAAGCCACTTTCACATTAGAAATTAATTTTGAAATTCTATTTTGAAATAAAAATTTCGAAATTTTTCTTTTGAAAGTAAGCACTTTCATACTGGAAATAAACTTTCGAAAGCCAACATCGACGACACAGTCAACGCACTTTGTTCGATGTTTGTAAACACTGGCCGACTGACCAATCAGAGCACTCCATAAGTGAAATTTCTTCTGCAAAATTTCGCAAGACAAACATGTTCTATTTCGAAATTTATTTCTTTCGAAAGTTGACTGTTCACATTAGAAATTTTTTGGCAAAAGGAACTAATTAGACCTGCCCTCATGGCTCAGTGGGCTAATACGCTGGCTGAGCTGCAGTGCGGGCCTCACTGGCCCGCTCAGCGGCATGGGTTTGACTTCCACTGCGGCCGGCAAGGTATGTTGAGTCAGGTTTCTGCATGCTATGAGATTAAATACTAGGGCAGGTATGTATATAGGGTTCGCCTGTGTCCTCTTTTAAACTGTGATAGGCCATCACACCCGGATTGGGGGCGTAACACCAACATGACGTATCAGAAGTTCGCAAATGAGCTCTGTCAAGTCTGGAGTTACTGGACCAAAGTTCACAAAATTTTTACACGAGATAGAGGCATCATTTACGCTGTTAATGCACACAGTGAGCTAGTGATATCCCATTCAGTTTCGGAATGCCAGAGCAACGAATGAGGAGAGTTTGCGATTTTTCCACAAAATTGGTTGCCATGGCAACGTCCCTTGAGATATCGGAAAAAGAGGTCCAGATCGATCATCTGCACCCAAAATGCTTTCATTCGGTGAAAATATTGCGAAAATTAGTGTAGTGGATCCTAAGATAATTGTTCTCTGAGCAATCATTTAAAAAAGAAAGAAATTAACACAAGCAAAATATATAGCTCGGTCGGCAAGTTTGCTGAGCGTACTAAACAAAACTGTTATACGCGACACTGGTAGTGAATGGTTGGTGTTTAGGACGGGCAGTCGCGGACAGTTCGACAGTTTCAGTTCACAGACTGGTCAGATGATGGACTGCCCAACAGTGGCGAAGCTTTCATTGAATTTATTGGTCAGGTTCATAAAACCAAGGAACAGTTCGGACAGGACGGTCCCATCACTGTTCACTGCAGGTATGTGCATGTGTCGCCTGTCTTGCTCGTAGCAACATAGTTGTAAAATGTTTTAACGTTTTAAAAAATTTCAGTAAAAAGTGGGATTCGTTGCTTTTTATTCTTGAATATTTTCTTGAGCATTACAGTAGGATGTTTATACATTAATTAATTAATTTTATCCTCTCTGTTGTAACATTGTATTATTTAGCCCGCTCAGCAAACCTGCCGACCGGGCTATATATTTTTTTCTTAATTGCATTCTAATTTATAACATTTTTTTTACAATTTTTAAACGAATACGAGTGCATAAATGAGTGAGTCACGTTCATTGCAAGTTTAGAATCAGCTGCAGTGTAGCCTACTGCTGTTGTTGTCAAAACTTTATTCGCAAATACTCACTCGGGCTTTCTTGAGTAGTCATCCTGCTATTGAAAGTAGTTTAAGTAAGCATTAAGAATTATAATTGTCTGACAATGGAAGGCTACGCCAAAATACGCTGTGTTTCAGTTTCATGAATTTTCCGAATATGTGTGCTGGATGTACATGTATTTATTACGGCTCATTCTTGAGTAATTCGTCAGTGTAAATTTGTCAGTGAACAGTTGCCTTCACGGCCGTGGTGGGCCATGCATAGGGGAATTAAGCCTCAGAGCTGTGGATTTAATGGGAGGCGGCTGGATGCAGAAAGAGATTGTGCAACGAGGAGAACGAGTGAAGAAAGGAGGATGAAAAGGACGAGAAACGACAATGTGACACCACCACCACCATCACGGTCACGCTAGCTAGCTGCATGCAATGATCCAACTTGTCTTCGGTGTATGCATGGTTGCGCCAATGCGTGCATACAGTCACCTGACAGCGTTTATAGGCTACGGTGAGAATGATTTGTGGAAAAGGTACTGAGTGGCAGAGTGCGGCGTCGCAGTGTCGCCCCCTGGCGAATACTAATGAAACACATACCCGATTACTGATCGCTGCAGTGCCTAGCAGTGCCGCCCTGTAGCAAACGTATAGACTAACCCCAGTCGACCCCTGCTGTACAAGTTCTTACGTCTTAAATTTTGAAGAAATTATTTTGAAAATATAAAAGAAAAAAATTATCACAAGCAACACATAGGCCGCCGAATAAGTTTGCCGGGTGGGCTATAAATGAGGGTTGATGTGTGATGTTGTAGCACTGGTGTTGGCCAGACAGGCGTGTTTATAGCACTGAGCATTGTACTGGAGAGAATGAGGTTTGAAGGTGTTGTCGACATGTTTCAAACAGTCAACATTCTACGCACTCAGCGGCCGTCACTTGTACACACCGAGGTATAAACCATATACATGTATGTCAGGTGCTCTTTGGCCCTTTTAACACTGGATTTTTTTTCAAAATTCCCTTTTTAAAATACTCTTTGAAAGATAATTTCTAATATGAATAGTCCAGACCTAGCTGCTAGGCAGTAGACCACGCCCACTGTTATTGTTGTGTGTGTGTGTTGAGGATGAATATCGGTTCTGTTACGAGGCAGCGCTTGACTACCTCGGCTCGTTTGACCACTACGCCAGCTGAACACGCCGCCGCCACTGTTCACAGCTAGAAGCACGTGCATGCAGTCGTCTTGACGTGCAGACCTGTGCATGCAGCTGCCCGCATTATTGCGTGATCGCCCGCCTAACCGTTCAGTGACCTTGACCTTTGATCTTTTGAAATTTGATCTCGTTTTCTAAGCATTTGCTATTGGCTGCCGTGAACTGTGCTCAGTGTGCCGCCTCTCTGCCGCCGCGGCCCGGAGATTAATACAGCGTAATACCCTTACACTATCGATCCCCAACCCTATATGAATGTATTTGAACATTTTGGCCAAAAATGTCTATCGTGAACTATATATTTGTACCTATTCGCGGACGGACCAACACATGCACAGACAGACACAGGAAGTGAAAGACACAACTGGTTGCGCTATCCACGCATGCATGGCAGCGTTGTGTGCAACGAGTTGAATTTGAAGAACAGTATCATCGATTTGAAAATACACGACTTTGTTGCTCAAAATCTCATTTGCTGCAGTGCATTTGCTGAATTATTGTATAGTGCATGCGGCGCAAACGTCCACAACAAACTAGCTACAACGAGACAATCGTACAGGCAAACTTGGCCCTGCTAGTGCATCGCAACTTACGATGAATAAATGCTGCTTGTTATCGTTACTAACGAATCGTTGGTTGCAATCTCAGCTGTTATTGACGCTACGTGTTCTATCTGTCGCCTCACATAACGTACCATGGCCAGCCGTTATGTGATACGGTAGCATGACGTCATCCACAAGTACATAACGTATATACAACGCGTCAGATGAGGACTAACTAGTACATTGGACTAACTGAGCTGATCTGCAGTAGCCCCGCCCCCCCCC
>Ga0209782_1002426_pt1 | contig 10387 bp, 6 predicted proteins | sample WorMetmaBAHAMAS1_FD_187390 | JGI IMG/M metagenome (GOLD analysis project Ga0209782, IMG submission 187390) | Marine gutless worms symbiont microbial communities from Max Planck institute for Marine Microbiology, Germany - Inanidrilus... | ecosystem: Host-associated > Annelida > Digestive system >...
TAATGCCACACGATAGGCCCGAGACTCTAGTTTTTAAATGGGATGTTTTGTAAGTTGCAGAATTTCTACTGACAAGCGCGTCGCCATAGCAGAGCCACTTGTTACATCAGAATCCCAGTTAAATTACTTGTTTATTTAGAAAAGTGCACTTCTAAGTTCAAATAATTGTATGTTTAAGTAAAACCAAATATTGTGTTGTATATGTGGCCTAAATTCTCCTGTGTAAAAACTGTAAATTTAGTGCCAATATCTGTAACAATTATGGAGATAATGAATTTTTCACAAGAGATTGTTTTTTTTTATTGGCGCACACTGTATATAAACACTTCAAAGTACTGGCATACCTTAACTGCCGGCATCCGACATGCCAAGAAATTGACATGTAATGTTTACCGGCATAGTACATTTACGACATCCACCGCCCCGTCTAACTGTCCAACGTCATCACCGTCACAAAAGCAACAAAGCAGTCTCGGCGGCGCTATAAAGCGCATGGTACATCGTTTGAAACTGACTGTCATTCATGCAGATACTTCTGTTCTGTGTTGTGTGCGTTGGTGTTGCTGATGTAACTGTGCTGAGAGTTGAATTATCAGACTGCTGAGAACTGTCAAATCTTGTGTAAGTTCAAGGCTTCCTAGGTCTAGATCAGCCCATCTTGTTAAATGAGTTTCACATAGGAGAACCAAATGCCTTTTGCTGGTAGGTGCTAATGCATTTGAGTGAAATGGAAATTACTATATATGCCATTGCCACACTGGTTTGTCATGCCAGTGCATACATACATACTTAATTCATTAGACGACTCGGTGCACTTGACATTGCGCATGAGATTTAGCATTTTATGCAGCACACTCAATGCAGCTCGAGATGCTTTTCATTTGTTACAGGTAGAGTCAGCACGAATTCATGCGATAACTGACTATACATCGTTACCATTTAGCTTCCTTGTTGAAAGCCTTCATTTTTAGCTCGAGATGTAACATATACATCTTGCGCTTATGCTACGATGTCAGTGTCCATCTGTCTGCGACGGAAGTGCATTGGCGCATTATAGCTAATTTAGGTTTCAAATTCCGATCCAAATTTACCGCGCATTGCGGTCGCGGTGCATGCGGGTGTGAGCACTGAACTATTTATAGTTCAGTGGGCACGAGGGAAGGGATCATCGCCGGGAAGAGTGGAGGGATCATCTCACGCTATGCTAGCCACTGCTAGGTCCTCTTGTTGTAATTCTTTGAATCAGTCATCACAGCGAAGCCTTTGTTTGTCTGCTGTGTGTAATATAGTAATTTTTGTGCAATCATAAGTAAGACCATGTTAGTTACATAAAAGCAGTTTGACATGCTAGATTATTAGCACTAGTCTTCAAAAGTCATACAAATCAACAGTGGTGTACCCGATGGAGCAGATAAGTCAAGAGATAGGCTGCAAATGTTACAAAAATGACTTTTGTGTGAAATGGTACATGAAACCTTAACTCAGTTCATTACTTATGATGCATGCCATTTTCCGAGGTAATGGATTTAGAAAGGTTTGCATTTGCTGAAATGGTCATTAGTGGTTATTGATAATGATACAGTTTTATAGATTGTATCTCTTTATACTATTATTTATTTTTTATGTTTGTACTATTTCTAAGACATTGCTGCATATTGCTAGACAGTTGCCAGTTTTTCATATCTCATATGTGTGTGATTTCTCATTGAGAGTGTGTGTGTGTGTGTGTGTGACTATGTGAAATTTGATGTAAGAAAACAAAAATAATGGGCTGCCAGCCTGCCATTGATGTTAGGCTGTTTTGATAGAGTACATGAGTAAAACAGATGGCTGGAGAATGACAGAGTGGATTATCACGTTACTGCGCACACACACACAGCAACAATGACTGTGACTTGTTAGTGTGTTGGCAAGCAAGCACTACATGTCATTAATGTACGCTTGCAGTGACAGCCAACAGAGGTTCTATTGCAGTCAGCTTGCAACTGTGCCAGCCATGCAACTGTGATTGCAGTTTGATTAGATACCTAATCTGTCAATCTTTCGACTGCTTGGCATTTAATCTATGCGTATTACATACTCAGTATGTAATAAGTTAGCCTAATATTACAACTAGTCATCATTAGCTTCATGCTGCATGTGATCTGAGAAATTGTAACACTGTGACCGTATTAATACTCATTACGTCGTATAATTAATGTATGTCTCTTAAGTTTTAACAATTTGCGAAAACAGTTACTAGCCACATTTTTATTATGTCAAAAATATTTGGATGTTTTGCTGATCTTTAATACAGTACTATACTACCATAACACATTTTTGTCCATGTCTATCGTGAGCGCTATAAAAGGTTGGTAGTGAAGGTGGCATATTATCTCTCAGTTTTTGGTGCTTATCTGTTTAAGCCAAGCAGTTGCATAGCTTTTAGTGTGTAATGAATGCAGCCATAAATTAATACCTTTTTTGTATTTTATGTTTCATTTAACATCCCACATACTCTATTTTTTGTGTGTTATTATCTTCTTTTTAATGGACTAATAGTTAACTTTTTAGAATGTTTAATTAATTTGTTAGAATTCTATAATTGATAACTGCCTTTAATGGAGCTGGGTTACTTCACTGAGACATTAGTTAGTGCTGTTGCCAGCCACTGAAATCCTATGTGAATATGACTCACGTGGTTTAACAAAATGAACTAAGTAACATGTGTATAATCACATCTTTTACATCTAACATACCGCGTGTGGGCACCAGGGCCTAATGCACCCTGGAAGCATTGTAGATTGCTGTGCTATATAAATTGTGTGTTTGTTCACCTCATCACTTGCTTCATTTTGCTTCTTGTAACTTGCTTTCTTTTTCTCTGGATTATATTTTTTAGTTACTTTATCTTTTCTTTGAGAATAGGCCCGCTCCATTTACAGTCCAGCCGTTGTAAGAAACGACTAAACCTGGGTTATAATTTCTCTCAGTTTAACTTTATTTTACGTTGTAGTTTCTGTGTTTGATGATTTGCATTTTGTTGATTTGGTGGATGTATTTTCAGTTCTGTGTTAGCCTAGGTTGATTATATTGTTATAATTTTTTTCTCTCACCTTTAATTTTATTTTTTTTTCGTACTAGCCAAGAGGTTGTCTGTTTATTGTGGAGTGGTGTGAACATTTAACCTTAACTCAGTTGATCATCTAACATATGCCTCTGCATATGGTGGCAAAATTGGTGCTCAATTTTATGTATAAAAGTAAGAAATTTAAAGACAGTTGTTGTTAAAATGCATGCATAGATATGGTGTAAGGTTGTCGAGCCAGCTGCAGTGCAGGCTTTTCTACTCTATTAAAAAGCTGATGCAGCAGTCTTTACCAGTCGCTGTGGAACCACATTATCAAACCATTGTCAGACGGTTATAAAAGCAGTGCTATGTGTTGATACGCATATGCACCATTTTTCTGAAGAATTTTGTGTTTTAGGTTGTCGTTGAAAGTTGTACATGTGAATGTGTGTCTCACGCGAATGAATACGAATGAGTGAAACAAGATTTCTATTTTAGTTTGTTGTGAAACTTGTAGTTGAATGTTTGTCGGAAGACACACTCTGTAAGGCTGATCGTGTTGGATTTGAAGCAATTGCTCACCTACATTCACAGATCGATGATGACCACGACGGAAGCCTTAACAGAGCAGAAAGTGCCGAGGTATTGATTGATTCCTTCGTACTACTTGCACCAACTGCTGCAGTTTGCCAGACTCTCTGCCCAGAATTATATAATAACGAACATTTAAAGTTATTTTCAACGTTCCTTTGAATGGTTGACACAGACAAAAAATGACAGAATATTGATTGAGGGTATTAAAGAATTTATTGAAAACACATATTCTCGGTGGAATAGTGGTAAAAAAACTGCTAGGGTATCAGTTGAGTGAACTGTAGTCACTAGCAGTAGCATTGAACCTCTGGATTTAATCTTTTATAATTAAAACAATTATTTTAATTAACAATTGTGTCAAGTTTGATTTATAGTAAGTTTGTCTCAAAATTAAATAGCCTACTGATATTACTGTAGTGCAGGTTTTACTACAAACAAATAATGTCAGATTATTTAAATCTTTGGACATCTTGTTTTATGAATTTTTGTATAGTTTTCAGAATATACATAATTGATAATGACATTTTTTAATAAAATAAATGACAAGTGAGATATCATACACCAGTATTATTAGTTTTGTTTACTTTATCATTCTGTGTTATTCGGTTTATTATCAAGTGTTGAATTCTCTGTCGATGGCCGATGAAAGAGAAAGAGTCATTGTGAGTGTGGAGATAGATGCGCGTGGGTAAACTGTGCTGTAGTTTATCCGCGAGGACCTGAAACATGACAGCGGTGGTCGAGACATTCACGGCAATGATGATTACATCTCAGTCCATGAGCTCTGGCAGATGTGGATCAAAAGTCCTGGCAAGTTGTCCTTCACTATCTCAGCATAGCAGCTGCACTCAAGACTACTAGCTCTAAGTTTTCTTCATTGAGATATTATGTGCTACTATTTCAAATGCAAAGTAGATTCATTGTGTCACTCTTGGAATGTTTTTTCTTTGTTAAATTTAAACAGTGTTTTTGCTACTGGCCTCTCAAACAAAATGTTACCAGTCTTTGTAAATTTGCCCTACTGCATTGATTAACTCTTAAATTCATGTTGTCGGCCTGTAAGTGCACAGTTGTCTTTTCTACATTTTATGTATTGCGTAGACTGTGGTTTCATGTCCAATGCCTATTTGTGTACATTGTATTATTATTAGTATTACCTGAAAATAATTTGGTGTCATGAGTGCAAGGATGTCATTAAAATACCTGCAGTAATAATTGCTAGTATAATACCATTTTTTTCACTGGCTGCAGAGCTGTTTGTAATCGGCAGTCGTTATCCATTGAGTGAACTGAAAGTGTTGCATTGATTACAAGCCAACAGGCATTGACGGAGGAGTCGATTTGTGCTGTTCTGCTTTGTAGTATACAACTGGAGTGTTGACAGCGTCATCTCTTGGCTGAGTGAACATGTCGAATTGTCTCAGTACGTCAACAACTTTAGAGCCAGTGCCGTTGAAGGTCGTGCACTGCCAAGGTATGCTGTTGCCACCGTGTTGTGTTGGCAGTATTTATTATTGATGTTTGCAGCATTTGGAATTTTTTCATTTATTATACATGCAGATATTTATGGTGCTGTCGTAATATTGGCGGAAACATATGCAGTGGAAGTGTATATGCTATATATGTCAGTGAACAGTGCATGAACAGTTACAATAGCCATTTACGTCCTCTATACAAGTTAGTCTGTGTTAAACTGACTTCAGTATTGGATGCTGGTGAGAGAAGATAGTAATAGTAGAATGGTGTCAACAGCATTTGAATAAAATTTAAAACTCAGAGTTTATGTTATGTCAGCTGGAAATGGTATCTGTCAGATTGTTGTGCTTGAAAAACAAATTCCTTGCTGATGTTGGTCCATGCTGATACTACGAGGAGTCAACTATCATTTGAGTATACACGTGACTGTGACTCACACTGTAGACGGGAAGGGTCGACACTGGAATGGTGGTGCTTGCTGTGCTTGTGTTTTAGATTGGCTTCCAACTATCAGTCATTTCTGTCCATACTTGGCATCAAGAATCCCGTCCACAAGCAGAAACTCTCCATCAAAGCTACCGACGTCGTCCTGTTTGGACCGCCAAAAGGTCAGCGTCATTTGTATTGTATTCATGTGGCATTGGGTGACTTCACTTTTTGGATTAGTCTTTCGCTGAGTCTTTCGCTGAGACCAAACATCGGACTAAGCCGAACTTAATCCAAAAAGTGAAGTGACGTTTTCAATTCAGACTCAGCGTATCGCTGAGTCTGAACTTTGGACTCAGCATTTTGCTGAGTCCAAAGTTTGGACTCAGCGATTCGCTGAGTCTGAACAGTTTCCGCTGAGCTAAATACTAATCTGGCTTTGGACTCAGTCCAAAGATTAGCGTTCAGATAAAGCTTTCTGCTCAGTCTTTAGGCTCAGCGAAAGACTAATCCAAAAAGTGAAGTCACCCATTGTGCTATCTTTACTGTGGTACTTGTTGCAGTCATTCTCACAGGTTCTCTGTTGGGCAAGCGCTAACGTCTCGTAACTCCTAGAAACAAGGCAGCAGTACTACTAATGGTATCGGTAGTGGTGTTGCAGTGTGAGTCACAAGGCAGAGCAGTCTGCAGTGAGCAATGTGATGGGATTGTGTCAGTCTTCATGGACTAACAGCCAACACCAGACTATGTAGATCTGTCACCTCCCAGTAATTTTGATGAGTTATATATAGATTTCTGGTTAGAAATTCTGCTGAGAGCGGCCAACATTTCGTACTGTGATGATTTTGAAGTGCAGCCAGCGTTGTCGTGTTTGCTGCACTGCAGGTAGTCACAACTTTGTCAAGGATATTGTAGTTGCCGTGTCGGTCGTGGTCGCCATCGCCGGCTGCTACTTTGCATACACTCAACATCGACGAGCGCAGACGCACGTCCACAGACTGATGAAGGATTTGTCATCACTGCAGAATGCCGAGGATGCTTTGTCACAGTTACACCTGCAGTATGTCTCACCACATTTATCAACATGTCGACAATTATAATGTCGCTAATTTTTTTAGATTTTGTCAGTTGTTTTTGTTAAATGTATATATATATCTAAGGAATCAGTGATCACGTGTGCTCTTGACAGCTCAGGGTATATCAGGGATTTGTAACCGAGCTTTATCCAATAATGAAATAGTTTCCGATCACTGTACTAACTGGATACATTATCTGTTGTAGATTGGAGCAGGCGCAGACTGCACAGCGGATGGTGGCAGATGATAAAGAAGATTTAGAAAGACAGTTGCAGGACATTGGTCGTGCTAAGGTGAGCTATGTTCAGAATTTCTGTAAAGTACAGAAACAAATACACAGTGTCAGCCGTGTCATAAACAGTCGTCTTTGCGGTAGTTGTCCAAGTGATGTGGTGATGATGTTGGCAATGCCGTCATGCACAACTTTAACATAATTTTTAACTAGCTTACATTTTTTGTTGTCATGACGCTGCCATTATAAAACAGCAAAATCAGAATTTTACCATCAATTTCTAATCTTAGAAGCCGGCTTTTATATGTGTGACAGGACACTGATTGATACATGTGATGTGTTGAATTAGTGTTTGCCATCATAGCAGTGATGATGATGTGAATGTGAAGGCTGAAGCCGAGCGACTTCGGCAGCAGCGAGAGATGCAGCATGAAGAAGAGTTTTCTGAGCTGAAACTGGCTGAAGAAGAACTCGTTCAGGTGAGTAGCATCTCTTGATTGACCATGCGACAGATACACTAAGGGGATATTTGATTAAACTAATTCGGATTTGGATTTGATGAATCCTGCTTGAATATTGTTTCACTCACGATGACTGCTAACGATTATAAATGAGTTAAGAAAGACATCTTTAGCAGCAACTATTGCAGACAAACAGCATCTTCGCAGTGAAGAATATTAAAATGTGCAAAGTGTGACCAAAAACAACATAAACAAACAACAGTGACGTCATATTACGTCACCGTTTTATTCGATTTGCCATGTGAATCCGAATCTAGATTTACTATGTATCTGAATCCTGATTTTTTAATTGAATAACATAGCAATGTAGCATGTGTTTCCTGTGTAGGTGAAGCTTTATTGCACTTATGAATCATTTGTTGGCTGTGGTAGGTACGTTATTGCACCTCTGTTCACCTGTGTGCAGGTGCGACGTGCACTGTGTGAGGCCGAGCGACAGCTGGAAATGCGTCAACACGTGCCGTTTAACGACCTGCAGCAGTGGCTGCAGCTGACCTACGAGATAGAGACAAGATATTTCGACGAGAAACGTACTTTGACGGAGAAGCAACTCTGCAATGCTAAAGACATGGTATAGTCGGGTTGTCGTGTTGCTGATAAATAAGATTTGTTGTGACCTAGTGAGACAGATTGAAGATTCAGTTACAACATCGGAGACTGTTAGGTGTGTATATCTGCTCTTGCTGTCAGTCATAGTTTGACGTAATTGTTGCCATGTTGCATTGTTGAGTTTGTCTCAGTCTTCTGCCGTGGAACAAAATGCATTTCAGTTTTACATATCAAAATGAGAAGTTATTCAGTATTGTTATCCCGCTGTGTAACGTAGATCATTTATAAATACTTTTGCAACCGTATTTTCTACCAAGATAAGTGCTGTTTGTTATTGGTCGATGTCCAGTGTAGGATTGTAAATGTAATTGCTTCTGACCTCACAAAGCCTACATGGTGTGAGCGCTCAGAGTAAACTTGTTTGTAATTTCTGTAATTGAAAGAGTTGCTGTTGCATTGCTTGTTTGGCTGGCCCAGTCGCAATATGTGTGGTTGTGATGGTCAGTGTGAGAAGATTCGGAAGCAGAAAGGAAAGTTTCTTGGATCATTTCGTGTGGCACACACTGCGTCACTCGATGAGACGGACAACAAGATCATGAACGTCAGGTGCTGAATATGTCGATGCCAGTTGTACATTTGTGTTGTTGTCGCATACATCAGTAGACTGAGAAAGGAAATATTTTTTATAACCGCCCCAGATATTTTCAAAATAATAATCAGAAGCCCTAAAATGGTTTTTGAAGTTATAGCTTGTCAAGCCACTGAATAGTTTAATGTAATAGCTGTCGCAAGTTGTAGATGCCTAATTTCATGGCAGTGAAATCATTTGGTCTCTGAGATGCTGGTCTAAACTATTACAACAGTATGAGTATTAGCGTGTGTATACTGCTGTGTCCGTGGAATTCCCGTGAGTCATCGTCGTGCGCTGACTGACTGACTGTGTTGCAGGGCGGCGCTGGAGGACATCAAAGTAGAGCTGCAGGAGAGAACGCAGCGCTGGAAGAAGATTGAGAAGATTTGTGGCTTCAGCATCATCAACAACCCTGGCATTCACAACCTCAGCTCGTCTCTGCTCGGCGCATCATCTCTTTCACTCGCCGGTCTGTTCTCTTCTTTTCTCGCCTTTTCACACATTTATTGCCTTACTTTCATATACAGAATTTTATAACCCTAAGAGATAAAGATTTATTTACTACACTGTGGTTCAGAATAAGCCAAATAACTTTCACAGATATTAGTCAATATTAATAATTTCTGGTACAGTGCATCTACAGAGAGTCTTCAGTCGTTAGGTAAGTAACTAATAAGTTTTGTTACTTTATATCTATTAAAGCTATCAACAGCGGACAACGCTAATCAAAGAAATGGTCTTGTGCAATGAAAATTGTATTTTGTTATTTAAATCTGTAAGAGTTTAAAGGTTTTGGAGCTAACAGATTGGTGAGTGAATAATTTGCAAGGAAAGGACAGAAGAGAACAGAACATTGATTTTTGTGTCATTTGAAAGAGCGAGCAACTGCGGCAAATGATGTCGTCTGGTGTACAGCATACAGCAGCAGCAGCAGCTCATTGTCAGTGAGATGAGATGAGATGAGTGATCAATGGAGACGATGTTTCTCAGTTTGTGGCCATGAAAGGGACGCCATTTTGAACATGTGTTGTAATAATGGATGCAGTAGATAGCGCCACTGCACACTTGACTTCTGTTTTTGCATCATTTCTGTTTATGAAAAACCAGAAAACATTTTGCTGGATACTGTAGATAATTCTGTGCCATGCAACCGAAGTCGGAACAAGTTTATCAGTTCGGATGATGATGATGAAATGGCTTCAGCAGTTGTGCCACATGGTAAGTGGTTGCATGTCAGAATCAGCTGTAGTTAAGTTGTTGAACACACTAACTGAACAGTATTGTTTAATAAGTTACATTGAGCATGCTAATATGTTCGTAGCATGTGGAACGTCATTGGTATAAATTATGTCACTAAACTTAGTAATTTCTGCGTGTATTGTTTGCGTTGATTGTGTTTGCTGGTCAGATTTACTGGTCACGGGAATTAAAAATTTACTCGTTAGATATACGTGCAATGCGACTTAACTATCACAGAGTTCAAATGTGTACATATATAGTTTATTTAAAAAGAACTAAAAAAGAACTATCTTTATGAATTTGCTTGTGTTTTATGTCAGCTTTGTGGGGCAAAAACCTCGAAATCGACCCCTCAGTAATCTGAGTACCAGCATGTGCTTTGCTGGCATCCTGCTGATTACACCAGTTGTGAGTACTGTGACCCCATTAACTGTAAGTGGTACTGTGTAACGGGGCTCTTTAACAGTATTACTACTCCAAATTTTACACCTGAGAAACTGGATTGCTGAAATCCTGCAATAAGCCCAATCGACCCCTGGGGGAAACCCCCCCCCCCTGCAATTCACCCATAGGGTGAAAGTTCAGACCAAGACG
>Ga0209782_1002427_pt1 | contig 10387 bp, 13 predicted proteins | sample WorMetmaBAHAMAS1_FD_187390 | JGI IMG/M metagenome (GOLD analysis project Ga0209782, IMG submission 187390) | Marine gutless worms symbiont microbial communities from Max Planck institute for Marine Microbiology, Germany - Inanidrilus... | ecosystem: Host-associated > Annelida > Digestive system...
CACTATGGGTTACTGGTTGGTCGACCGTCGTCCTGGCAGTGCAGATGACGCGACGCCCACACTGATCTTGTCGACGAACTGGTGTTACACAAAAATGGCAAGTCGAGAAATAACAATTATTTGCATACTGTACTTAATAGTATGATCTTATTGTGTACCAAATATTATCAAAATTGGTCGATGAGTGTTGAAGATATAGCAAACCAAACCAGTGTCATTTTTTAGCATGACTAAAAAGACCCATTTTTGGGGTTCTTTATTCCCAAGGTAGTGCAGAGACATTAGTTAGGAGAGGTAGGATAACAAATTACCATTTAATAGTATATTCATTCAGCAATATCTCTGCCAAAAATTATCAAAATCAGTTGATGTGCATTGAAGTTATAGCGTAGAACGTCATTGTCGTTTTTTTTGAGACACAGTGTAGTTTAAACTATTTCAAGGAGCGGAAGTGGATGGGAGTTAATTAATTAAGCCTACTTCGGGCACTGCACTGTCACACGAGCGAGGCGCAACACAGTGTCGGATGATGTGCCGACAGCTGGGTGGTACGACAATAATAAATAAATATTCTCTCTGCCATACTATATCCCCGTACGTTGTGTGTCGGGTCCCAACCAACATGGGCCGACACGACCCGACAAATGTTGACCGTCAGTATAGTTGGTCCGGAGCCTTCGAGCCGACGTCACCGATTACTCGATCTGTTGATAGCTTGCAGTAGGCCTAGACGAGTTTAGTAATAATCTTACTGATAGTATAATTCCGACAATTTCAGATATTTATAATACACTAAGTTTAGTTTATTCGAGTATTAACCAAGAAACACATACAGCTCGCAAAGCTGCAACCAAACGCAGTATGGCAGCGTCCACTGTAGTTAGTGTCCGCGAATCCTGTTAAACTTGCTGACAGAAAGCGCGACGAACCACAATACGACATATCATGCCTGTTCACGATAAAATCCAGTCGACACACGCGTCAGCGTCTCAATCATCTCAAAGCAGTGCTGATCTACGCTAGGTGTGAGTGTGTCTGTGTGTGTCAATCAATTTAACGGTGCTTGCGGAAATCAGTTTTACGTAGTAAAACAGAAACAAAACGTCTAAAAGTCTACAACAATCACGCTGACGATATATGGCGACCGATCGTCTCTATGAAGCACCGTCCACAGCGGCAACATGTCGAAAGAATCATTTGTTGCTTTCGACGTCTCGTTGGGGTGTGGACGCGGCTTAACATTCGGCGATCCGTCGCAGTTCACGTTGCCTTAAAATTATGCCAGAAATGTACATGTATACCGAAGTTTTAACAACAGACCTCACAGTCACAGTACCGACTAGGCCTGTTAGGCTACTGAGATAGATAACCGTTCGGGGAGAGGGCATATGCCGTCTCGATATGATATGGTTTGCCCAGAGTTTTCATTAGGTCTACAGTAAATTAAAGATATGCTTTGTCCGCTCCTGGCAGCTACAGAAACAACGCAAGAAAATAAACAAACAGCAGCCGTAAGAAACGGGAGTTTCTGACGTATTCACGAAATGCGACGCAAATAAAACATATACTGATTATTAACATAAAAATATACGCATACGTGCATTACTGGCTTAGTTTTGTTCTACTCTTCATTATTGATAAAATAAATACGAAAATAATTTTTGTTATGTAGGCCTATCGTAACTCGTGAGGCTGATTACGTTAGCGTTACGTTTTCAATGTTTTGCACTCGTGAAAGTTGCCTGTAAAGTCGCCGTACTGGCACATGACAGAAACAAAAATATATCCAGACGATGATAATCCCTTAAAACAAAAATACATTAACGGTATTGCTGTAATTGCTCCGTAAAATAAAAGAATAAAAATAGCGGACATGTTGTATCTCTGTCGCAGCCCTGCCGCGTAATTCTGATTACGTAAAATTAAATGCTGTTTTCGGATAAAATAATGAAAATAAATTTCATGCAACGTGGCTGACAACACCAAACGAGGGAACATGGTGCAGGAATAGGAAGCTAAAGATCGGCGAAACTGGCTGCTAACCCTATATGAATTGGTCCACGTGTACATGTATACATCCATAAGACAACCAAACCCGAATTAAAAGAGTTCATTTTCGACGGCATAGCGTTCGTAATGTTCAATTCGCAAAGATGAGGCCAACGGCGCCCGGCGCCAGCCGCTGCGGCGTATAAGCGGAGAATTTCGTCTACTTCTCGGAAGGTCCGGCCATGACTTTCTTGATGAATTCTGAAAAATACACGCCAACAGCACGTTTAGTATTTAATAATCGACGACGCTTAAGGCTCACTCACACCGAACGTGGTGTGTTGCGTTGCGGACGCCGCACCGGATCCGGTTTAAAAGAACCTTTAGCCTGTCGTCTCACTGTCTATTTGTCTTAACCAATATTCACGCAACGATCTCCACCAAATACGTCCATATGCGTAACCGAATCTACCGGTCTAGGACCGGTCGCCTTACTCTACTCACAGAAGCGTCGATTTTTTTCGTGTACGGGAAATTCACAACGAACCTTCGTATTTGATGTTTCCGTCCAAATCTTCTTCTGTGCCGGTCAGCTTGAGTATTGTGTCGACGTCAACATCTGTCAAGCGTTCGCCTGCAACGCCAACACATTGCTACATGCTCAAACTCCATCGGTTAGATTTTCTCATGGATTTGGTGTGGATTTGTCGTATAAATTGCTGTACAGCAAATCAAACCAGCGGAGTTTGAACTACTGTACGTCCCTCACACTGTCGAAAAGTCTCAGCTGCTGCAGACAGACCCGCGCGACATGCAGCAACACGCTCATCGCGCTGTACATACAGGTCGACAATGAGTGTGATAAACGAGCGACTGTCGTCGACGACTGTTGACGACACTTGCTACGACGGTCGACGTGCCGTGGCGGAATGTTTCTAAATCCAGAGTTCGGGAAAATATTCCAGAGAAAGTATCCTCATTTTTTACTTACTTTACTTTACTTTCTGAGATATCCGAATTTTTTTAAAACCCATATATGAAATATCAAGAAAAAGCATTAGTGTTCCAGTGACTTTATGTTTTAATGTCGTTGAGTTATAAGCCATTAAATTCAGTAGAACCATGATCCCCAAGAACACGAAAAACAAGAAAAAGAACGTCATGGGGTATCCACCAAACCGCTGTTGCTACGCGACACGGATAAACATACTGTCGTGAGTGGCTGAGTGAGGAATCTGTGTTATCAATAATTGAAGTTATTCACATGATTCAGACTCCATAGGCCTCAAAGCACTGAAACACTCCGGCCAGTGGCTAGATGTGTTGCAAGTTCAGCACTGACGGTTGGTTTTTACAACAGGCCAAAGCACCCTGATAAACAGTCTATTATTGAATTCATTAAGTTCTTATGCTTGTTCCTTCACTGTGAATATTATACAATAATTTTGCAGAACATTTTGGGGGTACGTTGTATGATGTTGTAACAGCAGTTTGTAAATCCTGATTTTCTGTACGTTCATCGGAGTCAGATCCGGTGGATCAGGTAAAAAGTTACGGGGGTCGCATGCTGTATAGGTTTCCATTATGGGTTTCCATTCCATATCTCCCCTGGAGCCATGCCCCCAGAATTTTAGGACCGCCGCTAGTATACAGTCGGTAGGCTGCCTCTATGGAGAGCGCGCGGACGATGCGGTCCGAGTAGCCTACCGAGCGAGGTGAGGACGTGTCGCAGTTCGGCGGCGTTGATGAAGCCCTGTCCCTCGCGGTCGAATGTCTTGAACGCCTCCATGAAGTCGGCGAACGTGCCCGACTCGGCGTCCGCACTCACCTGCTTGTAGATCGGCAGGATCTCCTCGAACTTGTACTGCTTCTCGCCTGCGCGCACCACACCACTCACCTGCGAACTGTAGCTGTAGGTAAAGTAAAGTAAACAATTATTCGCTTCACCGCTACGGGAATTCGCGTGCCATATGAGATCATCTTGCATGTAGGTTTCATTATGGGCATCTGTAAGTGCTGCACGGAGCCTTTTTGTCAAATTAGCACTATTTCTGTATTATTAGTATCAGTGCTGATTATTGTATGGATTCTAATTTGTGCTAATAAATAAATAAATAAAATCACAGTGCTACCTGGCACCCGGCAAAAGTGTCATTTCCGCCTGTACCCTAACCAATTACGGCTGGTACTCAATTTAGCGACCTCGCAGGAATGCAAAGCTGAGTTGACCTAGTATACGGATCATGATTCATGACAACATGGCAATAGCCCGTCTGGGAATGAAAGTCAACGTCGTAGGTCAAGGTCAAAGGTTAGGATTAAGTACTGACTGACCGCTGATAGCCGCATGTTTTAAGTGTCACGTACTTATGGTAGGGTCGGACGTGAAGCTTTCGAGTTATGCAAGCTGACCGACAGACAGACAAACTGACAGATGCGTGCACTCATCACAATATAACGCACCCCTCCGGCAGGAAGGGGGCAAAGTAACGATGATGACGAAGCATGCTGTAGTGAATATTCATATACCGAGTTTCTTCATGCCACCGTTGCTGGAGACCTGCGCCACTGTCGGATTGAGGCCGCAACACCGCAGGAAGTCGCCGACCTTGAAGCCGTCGACGAGGCCGTCACGGCCGTCCCAGAAGTCGAACAGGTCGAACACATCACGCACGTCTGTGTGTCGCAAACACATCGAGGTACGAGGTATAAAAAAGGTCAAGTTCTCCAATACTACTTGGGCCCGGAGCTGACCCCGGTTTACACGCAGTCAGCCCGCAGGTGACTTAAAGCCATCCACCCGGCAGTAGGCTGCCATTACTTTCCGCCAGGCCAGCGGTTACCTTCCCACCGGAAGAGCGTCACCGTTCATCAGCCAGTACCAAATTACACAGTACTGAAGAGGTAGGAGGTAAACAGTGCCATACTCTTCGAAGAGCGCATATATGCAATATGCGGGATGCTTATCATTTCCCTTACTCGGGTTTTTTTTCACGCCCGATTCGGTGCCACATCCGGTGCGAAAGCGGCGACGCGCGGCGCCGTACCATACCGCGCCGTGCCGCGCCGCGCCGTGCCGGATCCAGTGGGAAAGAATCTGTACGCATTGAGCTTGTAGGTGGATAAACCACTCGAGCTAGTGACGCATGGCTAGTGGGACGCTAGACCTGCGGTTACCTTCCCAGCCGTTGCGTATCGCTGTCTGTTGACCGCCGGCATACTGCTCGGTGACAGAGGCACACGCGTGTGTGAACAAGATCGTTACCTCACAACCGTGCGTTAACTTACGACCTCTCCGTCGTAAGTCCAACGGCATGACGATTACACCGCCAGCAGGCCACACTGAACGCATCAGACATCGGCGATATTTCACACACACACGCACGCTTGTTACTCTACGTCGAGCCCAGTTAGTACCGAGACGGACAACCGTTCGCGGGTACATGAACCGTTGTCTCGGTATGTGAATCACTCAGCTTTCTATCCTCACCGGCATGGATTATGCGTATTGGCCAAAGAGTCGGTGGCAGTGCTGTGTGGCTAAGAAGGTAACCAGCAGGTCTGACGTCGCACCGGCTGGCTACGCTATATCCACGAACGGGCTTCTTAATGACTTCAGGAAGGCAGATGAGTGAGTCCGCCGCCTTGCCTATACGCTTATGTGATCCTTTACGTTTACCCGGACTCCAAAATACAGTCGTTGTGAAGTTAACACGCCCTATCTAGTGGCTCCGTTGACGGTCTCAAACCGCTTTGCTTTGAGACTCCCACTGTCGGCGACATAATAGCGACTAAAATCTGCGAGAAGCGATCAGTTCGGTGTAAATAAACACGAACAAGCCATTATTGTGCATCATCGCATAGTCCGCCCAAGCACCCACCCCTGTACGAAGGTCTCGTCTAGTCTTGGGGCTCTCGCCGTCGTCTAGAAGCCATTAGCACACAGCAGCCGTCAGAGAAAGATCTAGCCACAGCCGTCGACAACACAGAAAATTCGCTGATGTTTAATTTGCCCTCGGCAGGAGTGCGATCGAAGTATTGTGATGAGTATGTCTGTTTGTCTGTCTGTTTGTTTGTCCACTCGCATAACTCGAAAACTACACGGCCGCTCTTCACCAATTTTTTTATGCATCTTACCTGTGGCCATGGCTCGTTTGTCCTCTGACGGCGTTGCGATACGTCAACTACTTCTGGTTTAGTGGATGACATCACGTCTTAATACAATGAGACCAATGGGCCAGTTTCAAACACACGAATTTATACTTCGATAAAGTTCACCAGATGGTGGCCGCAACTGGACGTGAGTCAACTAGTGTTTGGTTGAGTTCACTAGACTGCGGCGGCACCGGGGCCGTAGTCTGCAATCTGGTTGATTGATGAACATCATTTCAGTTACGATAACATTTGCGACGAGTAGTCGAGATTCCCATACCTACTTACTTACATGCATCGTGAGCAATATACAACCGACGCAGATCCATTGAGTAACCTAATACGCTTCGCGACTGCCAGCTGATCCGGTTGCTGTCGCGACGTGGAACCGTAGCGACCAGTCCCGGCGACTACTGTATATACTCGACTATTTTCAGTGCACACGGAAGCGATAAGTCCTCGGCGCTCGGCGCACACGTCGCCCGTCCCTCCTTCAACCATCGCTCATCTCGACCGACATGGCGTCGAGTGCCTCGGATGAAGGCAGCTGCAGCAGCAGCAGCATTAGTGCGAGATGCGGGTCGCAACCTCCAAGACACGCTTCACTGCACGTCGGCAGCAGGCGAACGGCGACGTGCGGGTGAAGTGTTGGGCTTTCGCGCATAGCCGGGTGAAAAATCGATTTCATCCGAAGAATAACCTTGTGGTCGGCGAATTGTACAAGGATACGTACAGCACGTATTTCAGTTTTTAAAATGTATTGCGCGCATTTGACGTCAGTGCAGAGCGAAGTGGTAAGCGGCCTACATTCGCGTCGTTTAAGTAAGTAAGTAAGTGAGCTTCTAAGGCGCACAAAAACAATTAGTCACAATGCGCCGTGGTCGACTATGACCTAAACATTATGTCCCTTCAGTGCTTTTTTGAAATGTCTATTATAATTCTTGTCCTGTTGCAGTTATGATGGCAAGGCGTTCCACACACGAGGACCGGCAGCAGAGAAACTTGTGTCACCGAAGCTGTTGTGTGTGTGTGTACGTGGAACAACACGTATCCTCTCGGACGCAGACCGGAGCTGAGGTCGGCCAGTGTCGGCAGTAAACTGAATGTCGGAAGTTAGATATGTCAGTGTTTGTCCAGCCAACGACTGGTGCACTAGGCACGCGAGCTTGAACTCCACCGTTCGACGAGTAGGAAGCCAGTGTCGTTTCTGTAGGACTGGAGTAATGTGTTCGCAACGCCGAGTTCCTGTGACTAAACGTGTGCAGCGGCATTCTGTTTAAGCGAACCGGAACGCTGAATCCAGCGAACGCCGAATCGAACATACACACACAACTCGAACTCGCCGGCACATCGGCGCAGCTCCGGCGCTCGTGAAAGGCGTGTGTTGAAGTTGTTTACGACGTCGGTGCCGACTACGGATCGCCGCTGATAACGACGTCTAGAGGGTGAGCAACCAGGTGTAACAACGGCACAGCCAGTACAGCAGCAGCAGCAGCAGCAGCAGACCTGTCGACACTGCCTGCTTGCCGTCCCGACGTCCTGGAACAACCTTCCCGCCGCCGTCGGCACGTGCCCTAGTAGCTTGCCTACGTGTACATCTGATAATCCGACCGACTGACCGACTGACTGAGTGGCTGGCTGGCCTAACAGCTGCCAGCCGGGATGAACGTTCCAAACTTCCGATCACAAACCGCCCGTATCCGCCTTCTTGCAGACTCCGCAGTCTATGGCAGGCATGTTGCGCATCTACTTAAGCCTAAATTCCTCGGGAGCAGTCGCCTCGTAGAATTCTCACAGCAAATGTTACGATGATGTCGCTAAGATGTCACGAGGAAATCGGGCATGTCGGGCACGTCCACGAGGATGCTACAAGGAAACTGCTGCCGTGGAATTTAGGCTTTATTGGTTCCGATACTGATTATCGGCGGCGTTATCGGTTGCGTCCGTCCGCTTGTTTCCGCTATAGATTTTAAACCGACTGGCCTTTGAACTTGATTTTTGTACGACTATGGATCGTGACCCTTGCTCGCCTGGAACTGAAAGTCAACGTCATAGGTCAAGGTCAAAGGTCTGGATTAAGCACTGACTGACCACTGATGGCCGTAAATTTTAAGTGTCACGTCATCAGCAGTGCGTTTGCGCGGCGAGGCGTGCAGCATGGCGCGGCCGAGGGAGGCCACCGGCATCGACGGAGTCCAGCGCGTGTGGGCGTGGTAAAGCGGTAACGCAGTCGGTCTGACTTCGATCTTTATTTTCAGTGGCCATACCCCCAAAAATCACAGAATCACCGACTGCGACAACCAAATAAAAACGCCGCGATAAAATGCCAGCGCGGATGATCAACATTGCAGACAGTCAGTGACGACATCAGTCGGTGAGTTACAAGTGGTCGAGACACCAGTCTGGTAGACCCAATTGTCGATCACGCAGTTAGCATCTGTGAGACCCGCTATCGTAATATAATGCCTCTTTAACAGTTCCTTCCCATCATATGCTAGATTTCTAGTTCTTAGTTTTTGTGCGATTGAGGCAATCAACTCTTTTACTAATAATTTTGTTAGATGTCGAGCGATTTTTAACATTCTTTTACTGGCGGACTCAACAGTAGATTGGTAATAAATTAGTAGTCGCGGTCATGTTGCAGTGAACACGGCGCTGTTGGATTAACAAGAAAAGTGCCAAAAAGCAAGGATGGAAATTATCGGCCAAGCGATCAAATATAGTTAGGGTTATACGCTGGATTGTTTGGCACACAAGTCGCACGCTGAACGTTTGGCCGAAAATGCCAGCCAAAAAGAGTGTGGTGAGACAGGCAGTGATATTGGGCTATACAAGAACTAGAATTAACTCACCTTCAATCTCGCTGGAACTGAGGTCAGTCTAAAACACAGCACAGACCGCCAAATCATTACTCCTAGCTACGAAATTATCGGCACGCACACTGTTAAGCTTAAATTCCACGGAAGCAGTTTTACCTCGTTGCATCCTCGTGACATCCTCGCGAGGATGTCGCTAACAAGTCACGAGTCGGACGAGGAGGCTACGAGGATCCTCGCGAGCTTCCTCGCGAGAATGTCACGAGGATGTTGCGCGGAAAATTGTCCCGTGGAATTTAAACTTTAACTCACTCTGTTCTGCCACTTTTTCACAGTAGTCCACAACAACGCCACGTGTCGTTAGTGGCGAGCAGCATATGCGCTAACCACAACGCTGACCCTATGAACTGAGCGTAAACCATAGCCGCAATATTCAGGAATTTAATCAACCCCTTTCTGGTCCATAGTATATTTATTCACAAAATTTCACGAAAATTCACCCGTAACTTGCTGTTCACAGGGAAACAAACTGCGACAAAAAGACAAACAAGCGTCGATCAAAACAGTATTATTCCTGCCGCCACCAGTGCCATCGGAGATGACGACAGGATATCGCTTGCTTAGAGCAAAATTCCACGAGAGCAGTTTCTCTGTAACTTCCTCGTAGCAAATGTTACGGGGAAGTTGGCGACAAGTTGACGGAAAGTTACGGACTTGTTGCCAACAAGTTAGCGGAAACGGCTCTTGCGGAATATCTCTCTTACAGAGCGAAGTCAACTGTAGTGCCATAGTGAATAGTTTAACAATGCTGAGATAGCGCTACATGCGAGCCGCTGGATGCCGCCTAAGTGCAAAACTCCACGTTTACCACGCAGGATATTACGACACAGGTCAGCTTCTGCATGCGAGTAGCCAAGACTCCGTCCGACCTATCCTGCCATGTGTCGATTTCATGCACGTTTTGTTGCACTCTGTGATCACAATGCATCAACGTTACAGACAGACGGACGGACAGACGAACGTTATGCTCGTAGCATAAGCGCGACATATACCATATATGATTGGCATGTCGCCTTGAAAATGAAGTTGGTACGCTTCCGTTTGATGGTGAGGTATCTACACTGTGTCTCAAAAAAACGACAATGACGTTCTACGATATAACTTCAACGCAGACCAACCGATGTTGATAATTTTTGGCAGAGATATTGCTGAATGAATATGCTATTAAATGGTAATTTGTTATCCCACCTCTCCTAACTAATGTCTCTGCACTACCTTGGGAATCAATAACACCGAAAATGGGTCTTTTTAGTCATGCTCAAAAATGACACTGGTTTGGTTTGCTATATCTTCAACACTCATCGACCAATTTTGATAATATTTTGTACACAATAGGATCATACTATTAAGTACAGTATGCAAATAATTAT
>Ga0209782_1002428_pt1 | contig 10386 bp, 9 predicted proteins | sample WorMetmaBAHAMAS1_FD_187390 | JGI IMG/M metagenome (GOLD analysis project Ga0209782, IMG submission 187390) | Marine gutless worms symbiont microbial communities from Max Planck institute for Marine Microbiology, Germany - Inanidrilus... | ecosystem: Host-associated > Annelida > Digestive system >...
CCACAGCAATGCTGTAGTCATCGTCGATTGTGCCGTCGTGTGCCGTCGTCGAACAGCGGCGGGCGACGTCGTCCGTCTGCGTGCCGTCGTGTACCGTCGTGTGCCGTCGTGTTTTAACGTGACCGATTAGGGTGACGTGTGGTTTACAGGTTTTCAGACTTGCACCTTACCAGTGAACGCTGCAGACGTCACGAGCCATTGTTCGGCAATTAGTCTATAAATCAGTGATATTCGTTTCAGTTACGCATTGACTAAACAGGCATAAATCTAACGATTAAAAAAAATTAGAACTCAAGAAAATGTTTACAAAACAAATGTCACGTGACTAATAATCGTACGAATTACCAAAATGTACCGGTAGACATTTTGGGTGCAAGTTCTGACTTCAGCCTTGCGGGAAATTGCGGTGCCGTATCGTATTGCGTCGTGTATATTTAGGTCGTAAGGCTATGTTGCGACGAACATTACGCTTTGAGCGGCCGCTCATCGCTCCTCAACCTGTCGCTGTGCTCCACCATATTTCATCGCGGAGTCCATGCCTACTCACAATCCACTCAGTCACAAAAGATATCCGCGATCCCCGAATGGAGTTGGTCGATGGCATGCTACCATAACTTTTGAACCAAGTTACATTTGACCTTGATACCTCTCCTTGGAGGCTCACATTGAAGGTCAATGTCAAGGTTAGGGTCTCGTAATGCGGTTGGTGGGACCTCGATCCTAAATCGATAGACGTTTTCTAGTTAGATGGGCAGTATGAATGAGTAACGACCCAATGGGTCCAAGATGGGTTTCTTTCTACCAGATTGGCTATAACTAGGCCTAACTGCACATAACATGACCAACAGGAAATCTATCAAGTAAAAAATCGAGCACAGCACCCACTTCGGCAATAACAGGCTCGAGAAGACACCATTTAGGAGACTGATGATGGTTGCAACCTCGGTGGTGATCACATTCTACATGGGACCAAAAGTTTAGAAAATAAGTCACATGATCATGAACACTGACTACTGAGCAGGCGCCTTTCAGAGGTGGTCTCTCCCATTGTCATTCGCAACCAAATTTGAACTCTACTAGTATAACACAACTCTGTTACTCTTAAAAAACTAGACTTATCCAGGAATTTCCAGGGAGTTGATCTAATCCACTTTTCCAAGAACTTGTTTTAATACCGAACCAAACAGCATATAAAATAATCTCTAAAAATACAAAATGACAGAAACAGTAAATGACAAGAATGTAGTTACCCAGTATGGCTATCATGCATGTAAATGCTTTGCTGCAGTGTTTGCCTTGCCTATGTAGGCTCGTGTTTGTCAATTTTTGGATGCTGTATGGACTAATTATTCTATTTCATTTATGTCTGGTATACAACAGGCGCCAGAACACTTTGCTTATCTAATTGCACACAAGAAGTTGTTACTGGTACGCAACTGATGTATGTAATTAACTTTCTATTTCGAGGACTTTCCAGGGAGTGTGATAACCATGTCTGTGTCATCATACTTTTAGCTGTTTTAACACAATACCAGCATGAACAGATACACAAATACAAACACAATGCATACCTATCGCTAATCCTAATATCTGCAATAGATTATGTTGCATGGGTAAAATGGGTCATGCTCACTTGGGGGACATTTTCTCATCCCAAGGCTAACACTCACATGGCAAAAATTAAGTCTCCAGCTTTAGCCACTGAAGATATTTTTTTTGGGGGGGAGGGCCTAAAAAATTTAAAACAAATCATGTGATAACAAGATGCCTTTGGAGGTGCTTATGTCATAATAATGTTTGATACAACCTACATGTGAACAAAATTTGACCACAGCTGTTGCCCCAAATATTTAAAATGATCAATGATGATCACATAGCTTCAGAGATGATTTGTCATCTGAAGCCATGCACTTGATACAATCAACATCTGCAACAAAGTTTAAGTCTACAAAGATTTGAAAAGCAATGCAAAATGTAGTAACTGAGGATGTTTGGTACTGTTATGGGTCACTCAAAATCATCGGCAATGTCACCATTTAGTGCAGCACATAAAACTTTGTATTCACGTATAACAGAAACGTATCTTGTACCATTTTCAAAGACTGAGAGAGTTGTTTGTTAAATGTTGCCAATTCTGACCTGCATCCAGCAGTGCTTGGTAACCCCATTCAAATTTTGCCATAATGTAAGGCCTAAGAAACATGAGTCCCTGGGTGATTGGACTGTTTTTTCATCATCTCGCCACTACAGAAGCAACATGATGACAGGATATACCATAGTAGCATAGCATCGTGTAGTAAAATGATAAAACTAACAACTGTAATTAAAACTGTAGAAGGCAGAAATAGCAGTGGAGATCAGTGTGTGAAGCACTAGAAGTGCTATTCGTGTCCAATAAGTTCTACAGAGTGGTACTGTCTCATCGCCTGCTGCAGACGTCGTCGGGCGTCGTGAACTTTCTGTTCTTGCTTCTGCACGTCGTCTTCAGATATCAGCACCGGCTACGCTCACCAGCACATGGACACACACCATTACTGTCACCACTGTCATATATACAGCACGATAAGATGATGATATATTTATAGTCAAAAGCTGAGAAGTCAGCTTAATCACACTGTGCCATAAACTGAAAAGATAACACAAGAAACAAAAAACAACAAAAAAAACAGAAAATCTTACAAGTATTGGAACCACGGAGGCAGTCCTGAAGAAAGATAAGGAGTCTATGGTGGGAATAATTTGTATCACGTTCACGACACTATTGTGCTGTGTTGTGGCCAAGTTTTCTCACCTCATTGTTGCACATACAAGTGAGTGCCCCACTCGTGACAGACACACCTGCCATTTCCTGGACTTGACTGGGGGGCAACAACGGTAAATGCACGCATCTACACTGGAGATCACAGCTGCATGCTAACTCGTTTAGGTCTCTGCCCACTGCCCACCAATTCCCCAATTTGCCCTTCCTGCCACAACTCTCCCAAAGGCTTGGGACAGGCACACGAATATGTTAAGAGTGTATATCAGCTGTGGTTTCACTACGGGCTAGGCTTGCAGTTCTTGACAGAGTGACAGTGCACTGTCTCGAGGCATGTAATTGGCCAAGAACAAGACTGAGGTCCGGTTTTTCCTAAACGGACGATTTAATTGACGAACTGCCTGTGGAAAAACGACATCTGAGTAAACTGATCATTATCTGCCAGATCTAATGCCGGATTAAATTAACGGGAGATTAATTTGCTGTGGAAAAACCGGACCTTAGTGTATGCCGGCAAATGTGCACCGACTGACCTGCATCAGCGGTTGTTCGACATTGACGCTGACGGCTGGGTTACGTTGTAGCTGCGCTGGCGTTGCTGTCTGTCCAGTGATGGGCTGTGTACTCAGATGTAATGCTGCTGCGATACTGTGAAGTAAGTTCTCTTGTTTCACCAGCTCAGGTGCAATTCCTCGTAACACATTACAAAACACTAACAGCAATCACACTCACACGCAATAGCAACTAGAAATCTCAAACAATGCCCTCAAAACCCTGCAATACCAAACAGGCATTCCTTTGTAACACAAATTAACTTGTATGTGATACAGCCACTACAGTGTCAAAACCAGCATAAATCGACTTATCATACCAAAAATTCCAGGTCTAACATAAAATTCCAGGAGTTTTCCAGGTGAGTGGGAACCCTGCGTTGGCAATCCCACCAGTAACTAATAAGCCAGTTATACGTTTTAATGTGTTACAGTTTGCTTTTTTCTCTTTTAGCTTTTTTCATTTGTACTCCGGGTAGGATTACATGATAATAATTTATACATTTATTTCTTACGCAATGGTTTCAAACATCAACAGAACTGCTATTTGAAACAATTTATATGCATCTACATTACCTTGAATACTGTGAGGCAGCTGCAAAGTCGTCATTTTCTCACCATTCTTGTCACATGCAAACAGACCTTCAAGTCGCTTCTCCCAGAACAGCTGACACAAAGCACACAATCAGCAATTCACGACATATAAACATTACTTAACTAACTGTATATGTGTGGGTAATTGGGTATATATTAGTCTCACAACAGTTGTGACAAATGTGCATCGGAATGTATGTCTGTGTTGGTCTTCATATGATTGTAATATCTTAACCACAATCGTTCTATATCTGCTGATTAATTTACATGACCAGAAGTCCCTTCTTAAGTCTAGAAGCACCCAGCTCATTATGAGGAGAGCTACAACAACACTGATTATCAGTATAGTGTAGAATCATCGTATGACCGAATACAGCAGCGCAGCTTTTTCTCAGCTGAGGTGCAGCTTGTTCAAGTCTTTAAGACACCATTCGTACCCAGTTCTATACCTTGTTACCCCAACCCTCAGCAAAAATACTCAATTTGCCATTTCAGCACCTGCTTCGCAATTCTTTGTCCCCCATCCATAACACAAATCCTTGCCATCTCAATCTTTTCCTGGCAAAGTACTTCATAACTTCAGTTGCCCTGTTCTCCTATGTACTTCTCAACTGGCGACTTTCTGCTTCCAGAATATTAATATACTTCTTTGCCGTTTGGCTACAGACACCCCGTGACATTCTCGTTGTTGCTGATTATGGCTATGCTAATTTTAATGGCTTATAACTCGACAACAGTCCCATCTAGATTCACAAGTCAAACGCAACAACCAGCGTGTTGCTGTAATCACCCAAAGTGTCCAAATTTGCTTTTGGCACCTACTGACTTTGGGAGTCAATATCTCGCTGATGCGGCTACTGCCTGCACTCGGGTCTTGTTCATCTCAGTGTCAGTCGAAGGCCACACCATTCAGCTAAGAGAGTTAACGATTCCTACCATCTCATCTCAACCAAAACTCAAGCCATGCGACTATGCACATCAGCAGATCGATATTCTTGACATTCTAAAAAGTCGTGTTTATACAGGTCGAAGGCATCAACTATGCCTGGGACTTTTGCTCATTATTTACCGCCAGCTCTCACTATCGGCACATGTTGCTACACTCTGTCAACTTGGTTTGGTTCAGCTCCAACAATTACACCCACTGACTACTGATGCTGTGAGAAAACTATTCCAAGATGTCATTTCATGTCACCTGGTTAGTCCAATTCACTGCTGTATGGCATCTCAATCTCATTCAGAAGATGCAGTCAGTCCAGGATGCTGCTGCTGGAGCTTAACGATGCTATCATGTTACACCCATGCAGTGTCAGTTGTGGGACAACACGTCAAGTATATGGTCACACACACACATCTGTTGCTCCATTTGCTGTCTGGCCAGCATCTGTACACCTTGCTAACATCAACGTCATCATCAGCAGTGGTCTGTCCGCTCCTATCAGCTTCCGCCAGGACATGCGTCGTCTCACGCACATACAACAGTGTCGTTGAGAGAAGCTTCACTGCTGCAGACCCATGTGCATGGTGCGACAGTTTGCTATCATACTTGCATCAGGACATCAGCTATGAACAGTTAAGCGACTCATGAAAACTTTTTTATTTGGGACCACGAAACATCATGTCTAATTGCCAGTGATGTGAGTAAGACGACCATTTGGCAAAACCAAGTCCACAAGCTGCAAGACCAAGAATGTAGTCTCCAAGATCACGACCACAGGACTTAAAGACCAGTAGACTAGGGAAGTCATATTAAAACTCAGCAGGACAGCTGAGCCTGAAACAATGAAGATTACATCAGTAAACCCAATGTTTGATAGAACAATTAATTAACAAGAGGGCCTAGCAGTGGCTAGCATAGCGCGAGATGTTGTTGTTGAGATGACCCCTCCCCACAACGACAATGCGCGTAAATTTGGATTGGAATTTGATACCTAAAGTAGCTATAATGCGCCAATTCACTTCCGTCACAGACAGACAGACGGACAGACAGACGGACACTGACATCGTAGAATAAGCGCGAAATGTATATATTACATCTCGCGCTAAAAATTACAAGTAGCTCTGAGACAAACAGGTAAGCATAATTATCATACCTGTCGCGGCTGTTCCTGTGACCCGTGTCGTAAGTCAGATCGTGTTTTACTGTCTGGGTGATTGCTCACAATTGTCACTGGTTGTTTGAATATCGACGCTGTCTGACGTATTGGCAACATAACGTTCCCATCAGCACGCAGGCCTGTACAATGTACACGTGCACAACCCATCTTCCTTACACAACAGGTTCACCACCTTGTACACTGGAAGATGCCAAGTTTAAGCAGCCCACATGGTCCAGACTCAACAGAAGGCTGATAATTATCACCAATTCACAATGTCAAGTTCTGTCAAAATCAGCAAAAGACTTGCAAATATAGATATTTTTATTTTCAACATGGTGGCTGTCTGCAATTAGATTTTCAACAGAAGGATGTAGGCACAACACCAGCAGTCACAAACCACTTCACGGGAGGTCATAATCAATGGTCGTGTGTGTGGTCACCATCACGTCTGACAAGACCCTGGTACCGGGCACATGGTGTGGTCGGCCAAGGCGTGCCACTCCTCACAGAATGATCAGCCTGACTGAGCTGATGCTGGTGACTACACACATCATCATGTCTGCAGCCACCCACGTTGGCCAATCATTATCAACATCGGTGGTCACTCTGTATGCTAAATTTAATCAGCACGTAGGCAGTCACAATACTGCAGGATCAGGTTATCAACTAACAGCTATGTTAAACTGAGTTTGTTTTGTTTTAATATTTGAATCTCCAATTGTAGAATTTGAAACATGACTCAGTATTTGTATAGCCATGACCCTCGGTTGACCACCAAGTCGATTACTCACTGACAGATTACTCAACAATCAGACCAACTGATTAACTCCAGCCTCTTTCCACGCCTGCGACAGAGAAGCATACTGTGGCAATTCATGGAAGTTCAATAACTAGAAACTCTCTTCACAGCAACGTATCTGCGCCATGGCGACTGCATACCTAAAGATTAACGGTTACAGACCACCTGATAACTCAGCGAGTATAACCGTGATGTCTAGCTAATTAAACAGTCAAAGTGACGTGAAAGACACTGCCTATCTGCAGTGCAGCCGCAACATGACTTCTTGTCATTCTGCCACTATAAACACAGAGGTCCTTTGTACCAGCAATTGGTCGAGTCACCTGCTAAGACAGCTTTCCAATAAAATTGAATGAATGCCACTGTGTGCAAAGCAAATTTCAAGAACTTATAGTATCCAAATCAAGTTCTGAGTTGGTGAAATCCGAATCAAGTTCTGAAAAGTTCAAAGTTTCCAATACTCAAACTGCATTTAACTCCACTGCCAACTAATTACCAACATTGTCTGCAGGAAACATGGCGTGTTTTATCAATACCAGACCAGGTACTGACTCGGCTAGTCCAGGTGATATAAAATTACTCAGCGGGTTCGATTCATCTTTTTTGTTGTGGATCGTTGGAACTGTCACTTTGTGATTGTTTAACTGTAAAATAAAACAATGCCAGCTGTTATCAATGTGCAGCACAAATGCAACATATTGATGTGCTATGTTCAGAAAAAACATCAGTCAGAACAGACTTAACTTTCATCACAACGGTTAGACGTACATTTGACATTATGTACAGGGTGCGCCAATAAAAAACAATCCCTTAGAAAAAATGCTGCATTTCAGCCATCGTAGTATGGATTTGAGCCAAACTTTCACACTCTGTAGTCTGTATGTGAGTATTCACAATATATCCTGCAATTTTTATTGAAGTAACTGATATAGTTCCTCAGATACAGCAGCTTAAACTTTAAAGTTCACTTTTTCAAGTACACATGCAGTTGCACATTGAATATGCATGAATAACAAATCATATTTTTCGCTGCTTTTCATCAGTAGTTCAAATGTTTCAATCATGAATGTCAGATGCCTATAGCTCACACTGTATTTAAACAGACTGTTCTCAATGTCAGTGCCCACCAGTTGCAACAACACACGATTGAAATCTGTTGCAAAATGATACAACTGCCTTATCACTGAACTCGTGAAGCAAATCATTCTGTATCGTAAACAAAACGGTCTTCTTTCTTGGCATTACGTTGGCCAGTTTTGCTGTGTGTCTTTGATAGTGTTACAGCATAGTACCTCACACATGTTAATCCATTGGCACGTCCATATGGTGCATTTTCTGTTATTTTTACGTCAGAATTGCAGCTATGTTACTGGATCACTTAGAAAACTGTGCTTTTAAGTTCAAATAGTTGTAATTTTTAAACAATAGAAAATACTGTCATGAAATTTGCTGTGTATGTGGTGCAAATCCTCCTCAGTGAAAGCTGTGAATTTGGTGAAAAAATCTTTTACAGCAAACGAGATAATACATTTTTCTTAAGGGATTGTTTTTTATTGGTGCACCCTGTACAGTACATAGAGCATTGATAATTAACTACAAAGACTTAAAATGCTCTGGACATTGATATGCTTGTTGCAACAAGCATATCAATGTCCAAACTCCACAATGTAGTAAAAAACGAACGCAAGGCACTTACGTCGATGGACGCCTCCAGACAATATTCGACCAGTGCGAAAATCAAATCCCGCCAAGTCAAACTTATTTCCAAGTGCACGAGCTAACTGAGCTTTAGTTTTCACTCTTCTACCATCAGGGCTACAATACACATAAAAAGTTTTATGCTATTATTGCGTAAATACTGCAAAGTTATTACTCAACCTATGTAATATGCAAATATGGCATTCAAATTTTTGTAAGGAGGTTTGTTCCATTCCTCGGCCTTTCTTTCAGGGACAGCAACATGATTCATGCTGTCACTCCAGTCCTAATACCCTGTTGGTTCTAGAAAAAAATTAGAAGACTAATCTTGGTACTGATTCTGGCCAACATTACATCTACTGTAGATTGACTCAGTGCCAGTCTGTTATTTGTTGTTAAACTTTCAACCATTTTGCTTTGTAATGTTTTAATTTCTTGCCATTCTTAATTAGCTAATAGACTATATTCAGTGTTTGTTAGTACTGGTTTCAAGTTCTGACCATTTTCTAAAAGTTAGTTTTACAGGCTGTCAGTCGACTTGTCACATGGTCAACTCATCACAGGCTAATGAGGCTATAATTCTGTAACCATACTTTGTGATGATGGTCGGTTTGTTCTTGCTGTGGCAGGGCCGCAGGGTACTGAGAGTAATGCCTTTTCTGAGCAATATATAAAACTTCAGTTTAATTAAACTTTAAATCCACTAGAATCAGCTCAAGGCTGGATTGCACAGCCCGCCGTTGCCGAGTGGGGGGAGGGGGACAAAAAGCCCCGAACAGACACCCCGTTCCGAGCCCGTCCAAAAAAGTGTCTGTCCGGCCCCTCACACAGACGGCTGGACAGATTGGTCACACAAATTGGTCCACGTTTCCAGCATGCCCAGGCAGTGTTTGAAAGTGATTGTGAGTCAAACGAAGTCCATTAAATGGGCCAAAAGCCCCGGACAGACATCCGGACGGACAGACAAACAAACAGACAGACAGACAGACATTCATGTGTTCACTCAAAATGCACCCTGAAGAGGTCCAAAGAGAGAGCTGCTCTGCAGGCGGTCGATACTCCCCCCCACCTCTTCCTGTGCCTGCTTGTATACAAACGAAGGCGCACATCAAAGTCACATAGTATAGCAGGGGCTGTGAGGTGGCAGTGACTTTGATGTGCGTTGTCAAAACAGAGAACGATTGTTTTCATTACACAGACATAACGTGTGTACGGTATCGGTGCTGGTATATTTGGGATATTTGGTCCTCTCATAATTTAAACCATCTAGGAGGCTATCGACCGTCTGGATTGTCGAATATCCTGTGCCATTTCATAATTCTTCAAGATACACCGGCTCACATTTCAAGGCCCTCAACCTAGTCGCCCCCTCCCGCACTGGGTGCTAGTCAAGATTTGCACGTCAGGTTAGGGTTTAGGGTTAGGGTCAGTATGGTTAGCGTTATGGTTAGTTTTGGGGTTAGAATTATGGATTGGGTTAACATAGTGACGTGCAAATCTAGACTACCCAACGCACTGTGATGCCTCCACATTTTCCCCGCATTTTTACCATGCGACAGCTATGTTAAGCATGGTATATGCCGTCTTCGTGTGTCTGCGTGTGTGTGTGTGTCTGTCTGTGTGTCTGTCACTCCGGTATTCTATCAAAACGGCTAAACATAGGATCACGCAAATTACGCCACATGATAGCCCCGTGACTCTAGTTTTATGACACCAAAGTTCACGGCGAAATTCGAACAAGATCAGTTCACCCCCTACGGGGGCGACAAATGCAGGTGGGGTGGGTTGAAATTCGTCACTTTCAACGAAAAATGCGCTATAACTCGCAAAGGTACAAGACAGACGCATAGTTTCTATTAAAGTCGAATAGGAAGTCATATGCGCTCT
>Ga0209782_1002429_pt1 | contig 10385 bp, 6 predicted proteins | sample WorMetmaBAHAMAS1_FD_187390 | JGI IMG/M metagenome (GOLD analysis project Ga0209782, IMG submission 187390) | Marine gutless worms symbiont microbial communities from Max Planck institute for Marine Microbiology, Germany - Inanidrilus... | ecosystem: Host-associated > Annelida > Digestive system >...
GTACAACGCTCAATGGCAAAGTTTTATCTGCATGGGTGCTTGTAAATAAGGTAACACACATGCATACATACATAATACCTTGTAAACCGACTCCGATCACGCTGAGTGTTCCAGATGTCGCCTAGCAAAGCCGCAGAAGTATAAGGGTTCCCGTTTAACGACTCCGAGACTGTCGGCGTCATTCGAGGCAAGTTGTGAACAACTTGCACCGTACTCGTTAAGTCTAAACTCCACGGGAGCAGTTTCCTCGTAGCAGATGTCACGAGGATATCGCTAACATGTGACCAGGAAATCGGGCGTGTCTGATGACGATAATACTGGAGCCTTTTTAGCGCGAGATGTAACCTCGCGCTTATGCTATGATGCCAGTGTCCGTCTGTCTGTGACGGAAGTGCATTGGCGCATTATAGCTAATTTAGGTTTCAAATTCCGACCCCACTTTACCGCGCATTGCGGCCGCCGTGCTGCTGGCGGGCGCCGTGCTCAGTGGCGCCGTGCTGCTTGCGGGCGGATCATCTCGCGCCATGCTAGCCAGTGCCAGACTCTCTTGCCAGACCATCTCAACATGTCAGCATGGTCTGGCGTGTCGCTGGCTGATATGTCCGCAACAAGTCGTGCGTGTCGTGCAGTCTGGAAGTCGCTACAGCATCCTCGTCCAACACGCCCGATTCCCTGGTGACATGTTAGCGACATTCTCGTGACGAGGATGCTCTGTAACAAGTTACACGAGGGTGACGGGCGTGTCCACGAGGATGCTACTAGGAAACTGCTTCCGTGGAATTCGGGCTTTACGTAGCAGCGCCCCGATCCAGGGATCGAACCGGAGACCTCTTGATCGTCAGTCCGACGTCCTACCGTTGCGCCATCTTCTGCCCGATCCACGTATTGGTTACTAGTAAGTAATAGCTAACTGGCATGCGTTGCGCGGCAGTCGGTGCTCGCGGTTCGGAGGCTGTGAGCGTGACGTCATACTGTCACGTGATGCTGCAGTGATAACAGGATGCAGCAAGCAGAAGACCGGTCACCCGGGTTGTTGTTGTTGCTGCTGCTGCTGCAGCTGCTGCCAGTTACGGATGTTTATGTTTACACACGGACCCACGTGAGCCGGCTGATCGCTGTGTTCGCGCCTATCCGCGACCACTACACCCGTTCAGCGGCGCAACTTGGTTAAGATCTAACGTCAAACGCGACACCAAGTTGACAAGTTAAGAATAGTTCGTTGTGGAAACGCTCTTTGCAGCCAGTCTCTTGTCGAGTACGCGGAAGTCGAGTGGGACCCCTGGCCACGGTGATGTCGTCGGCGGTCGTGGAGGACAGCTCGGACGTGGATGACTTCAGTCCAGTCGTGGTGACAGGCGGTGATCGCGGCTTCGCCGACGCGTCGACGTTGGTGCGCTGGTGTTTCAGTCGCAGCTTCGGCGCCATCAAACACCTGGTCGCCCGACGTCGCTCCGAGCTCGATGCCACTGTAAGCTGCCGCTGCTGCTGCTGCCGCTTCATCTCTTGCTGTCTCTATGGTCGTTGTCGATGTTGTTGTGCAGCCGTCGTTGGTTCAGGCGTGTTTCAACGGCGACCCGGATGAGGTGCGAGCCATCCTGTACAAGAAGGAAGACGTCAACTACCAGGTATTGTCCGACGCGACAGCTTGTTGTCGTAGAAACGAAGACAGGTGTCATCAGGTAGGCATACAGCTTATCAGGTAGTGGAGTGGTGCATTGTGGCACACGGAAAGCCCAGAGTTGTTATTGACATTTAAAATGTTGTTTAGCTTTGAGAAAAACGTGATTTAATGTTTTCATTCTCAGAACACTGACAAAGTTTTTAAATTTTTTTGTGTGTGTGGAAAATTTGAAAATATTTTTTTTTAAATTGCTGTGAACATTTGGAACAACTGTGCAGAAAACATCCTTCCCTATCTACTGTTTCAGTATCTAAACTTATGATCTGTGAGTATGGTTTATATTAAAGCTAAAGGCAGATGAGAATACTCTGCTTAATTGTGCTTATCTCTCTGTCTTAGGCCATTGAACCTGTAGCTGGAGGAGGTACACAGAGTCTGTGATGCATGCAGTGTGAGATCTCCTGGCCAAAGTGCGCTGCCACGGCCCTTTGGCCGGTATATATTTTTCAACCCACCCACTTGGTGTAGGAGGCAGAGTTAATTTGAGTGGTATAGTGAGTCATTTCAGTACTAACTGTGCACTATGTACAGTGACGTTTTCAATCTGCTGGACACATACAAATTTATCTCTATGTATGTATTACTGCTTTGCCCAAATGCCGACCTTGGGTAAGTTGACCAGCAAAGAAGTTAGTTGCTTTGTACTTCTTTGCGTCCTGATTCTCGATTGACTGTGGTGCTATAAAAGTTGACAAACCGAAAACTCGCTACGCTCGTTTTCGGCTTGACTGGCCCGTGCTGCGCGCGGGCCCTGCCCGCGCATATTGGCCTGCGCTGCGCGCAGGCCAGGCTCGTGCTACGCGCGGACTAATCACACAACTGTCCGCAAACAAACCGTCCGATTTTTATAATATAGATTAAGGTTGGTGGCGTTGGCTCAGTGGTAGAACGTCGGTCTTTGGCCGGCGGTCTTTCCCTGTCCTGCGCCCGACCTGCAGCTAACGGGTGACCATGTTCACGTGGGTAAGCCGTCCGCTGCAGGTCAGCCAACTAGGTCAACTCAACCTTTTATCCTTCCGAGGTCGATAAATGAGTAGTAAGCTGATTCCAGCTTACGGGTGCATAGACTTCAGCTGATATTTCAGGTGGGCTCAGAATCTAGGTCGGTTGGCCTAGATCTGAGTCGGCGGCCGCCCAGCGCTGGTCAAGCACCATTGGCTGTCCTGCATGGCAGCCTAGGCATAGCTTATGTACAGCTGTCGTGCGTGACAGACGTAGGCTTAGTCTGTGTTATCGAGCATTGTGACTTGACTGAATAAAGGAAGTATTATTATTACTTACTTACTTACTGTGAATTAATTTTTTTCTGCTTACTGCTTACTGTTGCTTTTACCAGTTTGCTGTAAATGCTCGGCTTTAAAATTTTGTTTAGACAAGTTTACAGTTTGATTAACTGTGTGATTATATAGGATTCTGAAAAGCGAAGTGCATTGCATGCTGCAGCATTCTGTGGGGAAGCTGAAATAGCCGAACTATTGTTGTTAAATGGAGCTCGTGTAAATATTAAAGACAGCCGCTGGTTGACACCACTGCATAGAGCCTGCTGCTCTAAAAGTGTTGTAAGTATGCTGTAATTTGAGTAAAATGCACAGTTGATGATTATTAAAGTGATGTCAATGAATTTAGACCAACAAGGATTCTGTGGTTAAGGAGTGATAAATTTCATCTAATGCATTAGCGTCATCTGATTTAAGACCAGAATGCTGAGTGCTGAGGTTTTGTCTAGTGTTAGACCACGCTTTAGTTTTAACTTGTGACTTATTTTGGTCTTAGTAGTAACCTTTGTTTTATCTGCATTACAGTACCCATTTTATGGCCTTTTTTCCAGTGCTACCCGGTTGAGCCAGTACCAGAAAGGTTAAACCAATCCGGATTCAGTGAAGCAATAGACATTGAGTGGCAGTGGCATCAGCTGAGCCATATGCAAGTCTCCACCTCACTCCAGACATATAACCATGCCTACAACCCAACATGCAGTTTTGTCTGCATTAATTAGGCCATAGTCTGGTAAAAAGTGAGGCCACAGCACATTGACCTTAAGAAGGTGGACGAATAAAAATAGGTCTTGAGAAAGCAGATTGATGATACTGTTTATTTACGACAGTGTGATGTTTGGCGTTGTGAATGCAGGAGACAGTGGAAGTGTTGCTGCGGCACCAGGCCGACGTGAATGCTCGTGATAAGAACTGGCAGACGCCGCTGCATGTTGCCGCTGCCAACAATGCCGTCAAGTGTGCCGAGTATATCATTCCGTGCTTGACCAACGTCAATGTGTCCGACCGCTCGGGACGTACCAGCTTACACCATGCTGCTTTCAACGGCCACCTTGAAGTACTGTGCTGCTGTTGAACTCAGCGATGATGTCTCCTATTTGTATTCTGTTTTGTGTATGACTATATGACCATATATACAGTAGATAGTGGCATTAAGTGCCAACATAGAGGTGTCTGCTGGAGAACTAGGAACATTGAGGAACATTGATGGTGAATTTCTGTTGTTGGGGTTTGTGCTTTGAATTCCTTTTAGTGCTTTCAACACTGTTTATTGTGTGATAGGAAGGACATCCGGCCCATGCAAACCTGTGCCTTTAGGTCTGTTTTTGGTCGCCTACCAGGACCTGCCTGGTAGGTGTTTGGTATGTAAACAGGGTAGTCACGTGACTTATGTACCGAAAGCTGACTGGTCTAGCGTGAAAAATAAACAACTAATAGCCACGCCCTGTTAGGTCCTGGTAGGCGACCAAAAATGGGCCTTTTGTCTGCAAAGGTTCTGTTCTGGAAGAAATGGGGGAAGAAACTTGCGGGACAACTGGCTGACTTTGATGCAACGGGAAAATGACTGCTAAATTGGAGTGTAGGTCGGGTCGAATAATGAAGTGTATCATTTAGTTTGGCTGACTACTAAAATATTGTTTTTCATACAGGTCTGTTTAATGCTGCTGTACTTCGTCTGTTTCTGTTGATGCCTGGAGTCGGTTCTTCTGTGTAGATGACGCAGCTGTTACTGGAGAAAGGTGCGACAATTAACACATTTGATAAGAAGGATCGCCGTGCGGTGCACTGGGCGGCGTACATGGGTCACGTTGACATTGTACGTCTCCTTGTCAGCTTCGGCGCAGAACTGGGTTGTCGAGATAAACAAGTATGGCTGCATCACACTGTGTTTTCTTTATTTCTTACAGCATTAATATATCTGATGTAAGTAAGTAAGTAAGTATACCTCACGTGTGTCTGTGTTGCATTGTTTGTTGGGTTCCACAAAACCAAATATTAGTTGACTCTCGGATTTTTTACATAAATTTACGAAAACATTTCTGAGAACATGTCGGAAGAAATTCTAATTAATGATAATTTCTTCCATTTTCCATTTCAGTTATGTTCTAATCTTACAGTACAATATGGTTTACTTAATTACTAGGTTATTTCTGTGCCAAATTGAATATATGTTTAACCGCTATAGGAGCAAATGAAAGACTGATATGATTTAGTTTGTTTAAAGGTGAAAACTTGAATGCTAAGCATCGTCAGGCTGTTGCAAAATTAGCTATGTGCCCCTGCCCACCCCCACACCTTTTGTGGATGGAAATGAGGAGGAGATGGAAAGGGAGTAGAGACTAGGAAAGGAAAAATGGGAAGAAAGGTACCGTAAAGGGAGGGCAGGGAAAGAGAAGGAGAAGGAAGCAAGAAACCGAAGACGTGTTAAATAGTGTGTCATGTAGTTCATTACACTGATGCATTGTAACTAACTGAGGTTGCCTCTGCTGGAACCAGCTAACCCGTATTCACCTGGCAAAACGACCGTGAAAGCAGATATGAGGGTGTCGAGTGGGCTGCTGATAGTAGTAGCCTACGGTAGTCGTGCATCGTGTGCTGTGCGTTCAGATGTTCACGCCTCTGCACTCGGCGTCGGCGAGCGGTCAGATCAACGTCGTCAGGTTACTGCTCGACTACGGCGTCGAGGTGGATGCGGTGAGTTGCCACGGCAACACGAGCCTGCACATCGCGTGCCTCAACGGTCAGGACATGGTCGCCAGCGAGCTGATTGCTCACGGCGCCGCCATTGACACGCCCAACAACAAGGGACATGTAATTATTTCGTTCCTATTTCGTCATTTGTGTCGTTTCTTCATTCTGGTGTGAGTTTGGCTTGGCGGTTATGGATCAGCTTTGGTCCGTGTATATTGCTGACACGTACATGGTGGATCTGATCAACACTGAGGATATGTGTGATATGTAATCAGCCACCCAGGTCAACTTAGCCTGGCCATCCCTTATGGGTAGGCACAGCGAGTGCCAGTACCAACACCATGAACTAGGCTGATACGATATGATGGACCACATAGTTTTGCTGTGTGGGAGAACTTTACCTTTACTTTGAACCTTTGGTATTGGTCTTAACCCTGATTCCATTATAATATAAAAGTTGAAATAGTGGATCTTGAATTATTTCCTTATCGCATATTTGCTGCTGAGTCCATCAGTGACAGAATTGGTTGTCATTTTGCCATGTTGTGGCAAGAATATAATGGCATCTTACAGAATGTGATTTAAAGCAGTGTTAGTGTGTTATAGCATAGAGTGTATTAATGTGTGTTATGTTGTGCTATTGTAGACACCACTGCACTGTGCCGCAGCATCCACGCACGGAGCGGTGTGCCTGGAAATTCTTGTAAATGAACATGCAGATGTCAATGCCAAGGTTGATGCAATATTTTCACTCACTTAATAATCAGTGTTTGATGCTTATTTTCTCGCAGTATGTCTGATGCTGTTGGTTTTGTTTTGGTAGCATTCCACCTGAAAATGTTCAGTATAGCACTACTGTTAAGTAGGTTTTGATGTTTGTTTGAATAATGCTGCTTGCATATGCACACACAGGCAGCACATCAATAGCTTAATTTTCCAGTGAAACCTGGATTTTCTGTCTTCATAAAGTCTGAACCTGTGCATTCTCTGACTCTTAACACGCCAAGCTAGAACTTATACATCCTCCTCGCCACCATCCCTACAAGTCATTGTGGCCTGTTGCATCACATCTGAAACACGATTGAAGTTATTACTGTTTGTACAGTGATCATAACTGAAAATATGTATTCCTGTATGGTGCATTGCTGAACCACATGCAGTCATTTAGCCAATAAATACGTTGTCATTGGTTATGTCATATTTCTGATAATTGTTGCGTGATAGTTCTGCAAAATTCATTTTTTACCTTAATATTCTTCAGAAAATTTACACTTGATTCCCCAACAGAGAGAAGAGACACAATTTTATGCTAGCTGTCCAGCAACAGACAAAAAATTGCTATTTTCTTATTTCAGTTAAATTCTGGCAAGTGACATTTAGTTTAGTAAATCAGTTGTTAGTGCAGGAGTCCAGTGATAGACGAAGAAAATTTGAAGCCACACCACAGGTTAGGATCAGAGATTTGAATTTCATTCACCAGTTTGATGTTGGTTGGGTAACAAGAAGGACATTCGGTCCTTCAAAAATCTGTACCACTTATCCCAAATATTCCATTCCATGACATGTGGTAGAATGAATGAAGGGGGACTGGTTAATGCAAGTATATCAGTAAAAAAGCTGTTAAAACTAGACAGGTGGCAATTATCTGGTAGGATTACCATGAGAGCCACCCGCCACAAAATGGCTCTTGCTTATCATGATAAGTCTTATTTAAATACCAAAATGCATAGTAATTGCACAAATGCATAATAAATGCATATATATTGGTAACAGAGCTTACTACTTACCAAAATTGTGTGCTTGCTGACTTCACTGAACATCAAGATATTGCACTGTCACACGCCCAACGAACATGCCCACTTTTGTATAAATAAATTGTAGCCATGGCTGTCAGAAACCCCTAACTAAAATGCTATTTTGCTAAAGCTTTCAAGATGTTTTAAGGCTTGACTCCAACCCAAATTTTTGTGCAGATTTCGTTGCGATCCATTAAGGGACGGTTGAGATCTGTTGTCTAAAAAGTATTGTGGAATACATAGGCCATTTCCTTGCATGTGATGATGATGATGATGGTGATCAGTTGTGAGCTTAACCCGTTCAGTGCTGACGACGAGATAACTCGTCCACGGAAATTCCACACTGCAGTGCGGATGACGAGTTATCTCGTTTTTGCCCACAGGTCAACCTGACCCAATTTACTGAGTCACAGGCGTATACTGCAGCCGTACGCCCACCTGACTGCTGCATATAAATGATCTTGCTACACGTTTCATTCGCTTATATATAGGTCAAGTTGCACCAGCTGTAACTTGACCTTGTTTTTAGCCAATCAAATGCGCCTCTCGTTGTTACCGGTAGTGATAGTAAGCACGTTGTTTACTTTGGTTACGGGACCTTTAAACGTGGAATATAATGGCTTCTCAGCGGAGATATAAGTCAACAGCTGATGTTTTACAGTCAGTATTAGCTGATTCTGCGTCGGAGGATTCAGATTCAGAAGCTTTGTCGTCTGAGTATGATCGTTCTCAGTCGTCTGGCGAGTCATCTGCCGGTAGTGATGACGATGCCAGTGAATCATCGTCAGCAAAGCGGAAAGTTCGACGCACTGACGTCACGGTTGTGGATGGTGGCTGGATAGATAACTCTCAGGACAACGTGGATGCTCTTCCATTCACGGGCACCTCTGGATGTACGACGCCGTTACAGTCTGATGATCCACTGGCTTTCTTTGAGCAGCTTGTAACTTCAGACTTTGTAACTGACTGTGTTGTGGAAACTAACCGTTATGCTAGTCAGATTAGTGGCAGAGCTGAACCTTCCCCTTTTTCTCGTGTTCGCAGTTGGGCAGAAACAACTGTATCTGAACTTTATCTTTACTTTGCCTTGCTTATTTTGATAGGAATTGACAGACGCCCAAAGTTGAGCATGTATTGGTCTCACGATTTTCTTCTGAACACACCTGCATTTTCTGCACTTATGTCTCGTGACCGATTTCTTTTGATTAGGCGCTTTTTGCATTTTGTGAACAACAGTGACTATGTACGTGGTGTTAGTGGAAAACTGTTCAAAATCAAACCAGCACTGGAATATTTCCAAAATAAATTTAAGTCCTTGTTTCACCCTGGTAAATTTTTTGCAGTTGATGAGAGCCTACTCCTGTGGAAAGGTAGACTTGGTTGGAAGCAGTACATACCTAAAAAACGATCCAGATTTGGAATTAAGTCTTTTGAACTGTGTGATTGCACTACAAGCTATCTTTGGAATTTTATTATATACTCTGGCAGAGAAACTGATCTTGATGCAGATAATGTTCATAGTCAAGGCACAAAAGTGGTTATGAAGTTGGCTGGTGACCTTTTGGGTGTTGGTCGTTGCTGTGTGACAGACAATTTCTATAGCTCTCCTGAATTATTTGGTCTTTTACAGGATAATAACACTGATGCTTTTGGCACCTGTAAGACTAACAGGAAAGGAATGTCATCTGTTCTTGCCCGTGCTAAATTAAAAAAGGGTGATATGGTTGCCAAACGCAAAGGGCGATTTTTGGCAGTTCGGTGGAAAGATAAACGTGATGTGTGTATGCTAAGTACATACCATCAAGGTACCATGGATGACAGTAGTAAAAAGGATCAACAGGGTAACATTATTCAGAAACCTGATGTGGTTATCAAATACAACAAGGTCATGGGTGCTGTTGACAAAGTGGATCAAATGTTAGAACCATATGCCATGCAGCGAAAAGGTGTTAAATGGTACATAAAATTGTTTGAACATTTGCTGGATGTTGCAGTATTTAATAGTTTTGTTTTATATAAAGAGTGCAATGTAAACAGTAAATTAGCATTTTTGGGCTACAAGCTCTTGTTGGTTGAGAAACTCATTACAAAACATCATTTTGGTGGCACCGCTAGTGCACGTGGACCTTCAGTTGACTGTCCACTTAGACTGACTGCTCGTCACTTTCCTACACATATACCAGCATCAGGCAAAAAATCTCAACCAACAAGAAAATGTAAAGTATGTAGCAGTGCTAAAATGAGACACGAGACCAGGTATATGTGTCTAGACTGTGGTTCAGTTCCGCTGTGTGTTGATCCGTGTTTTCGACTGTATCACTCGGTAAAGTTCTATGATGCTGCCAGAACTAATGTGGCTGAGCCAACATCTTCAGATTGACTTGTGCTTTACAGCAATCCCAGCTGTTTTAAATTTATTAGTTTTAGAATAAGATTGCATGTAATCAGTGTGTTGTCATTTTGCTGATGAAATTGGTGTGCTAGTCTTATCGTGTAACAACTTATGTACTTTTACAGTCGGTGCTTGTAAGTCAGTATTTGTCAGTATTTGTTTCTTCTTGCTGTTATATATTTGTTATCCCATAATGTATCAGTATTAGTAGGCTTACTACATTGGACATTTTTAGTATATTAAGCTTTTTTAAAATTTACATGCATTTATCATATTATTGTGAATTGACTAAGGTGTTGGTGCTACAATGTTGTGTGCATATAGTTGCTTATATTTTATAGCCAACAAATGTCAGACTGTAATGTCAAAGTGCTTATATATTATCAAAATACATGTTTACTGGGTTATCCTGATAGTTTTTGATGCAGTAAGAGCCTTAAACATGATGAAACTGGTAATTACAAAAGTTACGAAATTTTGCAAAAATTACCGAAAAATGCCAGCACAGCAGGGAGGGACGTGAAAAAAAATGTCAGCAGTGAAAGGGTTAA
>Ga0209782_1002430_pt1 | contig 10385 bp, 9 predicted proteins | sample WorMetmaBAHAMAS1_FD_187390 | JGI IMG/M metagenome (GOLD analysis project Ga0209782, IMG submission 187390) | Marine gutless worms symbiont microbial communities from Max Planck institute for Marine Microbiology, Germany - Inanidrilus... | ecosystem: Host-associated > Annelida > Digestive system >...
AATTTACAGTGTTTACAGAGGAGGATAAAGGCCATGTATGCAGCAAATTTCATTACAATATTTAGTTTAATTTAAAAATTACATATATTTGGACTCAAAAGTACATTTTTATAAGTAAACAAGTAATTAAACTGGTATTCTTTTGATGCATATGTCAGTGAACTATTATGTATGAGGCACAATGCCAGAATAATACCAAAGATACATGCCAAAGCTGACCAACATTTTTGCACATTTTTGTTATGGTACCTATATGAAATCATTTGCGACATTAAGCAATCGTGTCATTTTGCAACAGACTTTGATCATATTTCTGCAACTGATGGACATTCTGAACACCCTTACTAAATACTGAGTGAGCTACACGTAGCTGACATTCATCACTGAAACGTTTAAACTGTTGATGAAAAACTGTGCAAGGTTTCATTTGTTATTCATCAGTATCCAATAAGCAACTTCATGTTCACTTGAAAAAAAACTGCTGTATCTCTTGAACTATATCAGCAATTTCAATAAAATGTGTCGGATATGTTATGCAAATACTCTCACAAAAAGTCTGAAAGTTTGGCATCAATCCGTACTACTATTGCTGCAATACATAATTTTTCTAGAGAATTTTTTTTATTTGTGCAATCTGTATCTACATATATACAGTAGAAAGTATCGTAACTGCTTGGGAGAAAATAATGCAAAAAAATCACTTTAAAAAGTACAGTCACTATAGAAACATTGATGACAAACTGTGTGGATAAATTCCCGATGTATGTCAGACCTTAGCAATTGCAAGTGCAATGTGCGTCTTTCCACTGCCAGTAGGAGCAACAATTACACAGTTCTTTCCGTTCATTGCCTTCTGTGCCAGTTCCAGCTGGTATGAGCGCAGGTGAAGATCTTCTGGAGGTACAGGCTGTGAATGGCTCGAGCCTGTACAGAACAAATCTACAATCGTCAGTATTCTACTGCACTACTGCACCTGAGGTATGACAGTACGAAAAATGTATTACCATTACCATGTCCATTTTTGTCAACAATGAGGTGTCATGTAGCAAAACAAAATACGCCCTCTACCAATGGCAGTTATACTAGGGTATATCAATGGTGCAGCCATCTTGAGAATGCTTGCAAAGTTGCATCAGTAACAGCTTCATTGCTATTTCAGCCACTTCTGGTGGTATGTATTATCACACTGACCAGTGGGTTTGATTTCCAGCATAGGGTTTCCTATGAATGTTATATATACACAAAAAGTGACATCTTATTTCTGACTAACTTTGGCCAATCGTAACTGATATTTATAGTTTTTATATCATTTTAATCGTGAATAAAGTCTACATGTGACTATAATAAAATTTATCACATCATCTAATTTATGTGTGCACCTTACCTGGAAAAATTAAAACCTACATTTTTGCTGTGGTTCACAAAACATAGCAGTGTACATTTGACTGCAACTCTGTCAAATCTTAACCAATTTTCAATAATTATTGCACTGCCGAAACTGGATAATGTACAAAACAGGGCATGCATTTACATATTTATTACTTAAAGAAAGTGCTGCTAATGACGTAATAAATGTGTTATTGTTTGCTTACGCAGTGCGTCTCATGCACGGACGTCCACTACTGGGTGACCATTCAATGGACTGGACCCCATTGTTAGTAATTGCTTCAGAAAATCCTCCACACCATGCTTGCTCCATTTCTTGTTTGGAAATTCCTTAATTAACCATCTCACCCCATACTTTTCTGATTCCCAGACATTTTTATTAATATCTTGTCTTCTTTTGTTAACATTTTAAGTTTTTAACATAATTTTGGCAAAAATGTAGTTTTTAATTTTTCCAGGTAAGGTGTTACCCTCTTGCCATACACAAGGGGATTAATAAATCCTTTCAGACCTACTAATTAGTTGCCCATTCACATGTAGTAGAACGGTCGAGTAATGTTTTGCGAATGATTTTTTTTCATTATCGCTAAGCCTAATCTCCAGGACATGTCAATATGGATAGGGGAATTGTTATAAATCTATGTCATATAAGTAAAAATTTTGGGCAAAGTTTTAGACAAGATTCTCAACTAGAAGTTATTACACAATGGGGATGAATATGGGAAACTGAAAACATCGATGTTAATAATTGACTACATATCAAATTTGATGGGGTCAGTTGAATAATAACGCAGAAAATTTATGCAGATGGGAGTGGGCTAAATCATTTCAATGCAATGCAATGCAATCCAAAATTGGCTGCTTAAGCACTGTGCAGCAAAAACGAAAAAGAAATCCTTAAGTAGCAACATTAATCACCCATTATCACTCTATGTCAGCACCAAATTTGGTGAGGCTAGGTTGAAAATAATGGATATCCACTGCACCATATGCATGTGGGGTACATCATTTTTAATACTCTTGCAGCATTGCACTAATTATAATGTCAAAATGGCAGATCAGATCTTCATGAAATTTGGTGTGGATATCATATTTCAGACGGGAAGTTGTATAATCATGCAAACATATATTTCCCAGGTAATGTCAACAGCACAAGAACAGAAAGTCACAAGCCAACATTTCTAGTTAATAAGTGGTTTATCAAATCCTAGATGTCTATAAAATGCACTTGATAATAATGTAAAGTGTACATTTACTGTTGTGTCACAAACAATGTTAAATAAAATGTAAATGAATAGCATTATACTACAGTAAATAAGCAAACTTACGTTGAACATAACTAGAAGTAGTTTGTTGCGACACCTGCACTGTAATCTTTCTATCCAAAAACTCGGTCTCTGACACAATAAAACCAATAACGTAGTTATTATGTATGTCAAATAACATTTAATTACAGCAGTTATTAATAATAACTGTACACAATGAAGAAAATAACAACAGCAACAATACTAAAAATAACATCAAAAATAATTGCAGAAATATCATTCTTTCTACATATACAGCTTCATTTGAAATAAACAAATATGTTTTGTTAGAACTGCAATATTCACCATTAAAGACTTCAGTGGCAAACAATGCTGCATTTGGATCATCATAAGTTATGTAAGCAAGTTTCTGGCTCGTATCTTCATCAGTGACAATTCTTACTAATGACATTTGATCTCTAACATCAATCTACAACAATAAACAACAATTAATATAAAAAAATAACTAAGAAGTCACAAACTGGTAACCTAAAACAATTTACAGAACTATGGCAACAGATACATTCTACAATGTGATAAAAGATGATTTCAGTTTCTCCTTGACAGTGTCCAGTAACAGGCTGCTATCATACAGGGCTGACAAATGCTAAACAATTTTCAAAATTCTTGCACTGATAGATTCACTAGTAAGTTTGCAACAGTCATTTTTAAACATCCCACCACACCACACCTCAAAGGCATAGCTACACTACCTCCTGAAATATTAAGTTCTGAAAACAGCAACAATCAGTCAATGAGCATGACAATTTTTGAACAAGGAGATTGTTGCCAAAATACTAACCGATTTTCAAAATTCTTTCACTGGCACTCTTTAGTAAATATGCAATAAAGTCATTATTAAATATTCCACCACATCTTAATTGTGAGCTGCTCTATGCTGTGAAATCTCTGTGTTCAAAATTTACATGCTTAATGACTGAGTGCAGCAAACTGCGGTTTAAGAATCAACCACTCAAAGAAGTTGCTGGAAAATACTTGTCAGCTAGATATTTGTTGACACTCAAGTCAGAAACATTCTGTGTAGTAACATAACAAAATCAAAAAGTTTATGTTCATCATTGGTAAGTAATCTCACCAGTTCTTTATCTTTAAGCAGGACCATTGCAAGGAAAACAGGGCACACAAGGCAATCAACCTTTTCGTCTGTAACTTTGCAAAGCATTCACCGATTTTAAAATTTTTTCGTTACCAAATTTAGCGATAAATATGTAGTTAAGTGATAGCTGAATAGCTGAATAGCCCACCACACCTTAGACATGCAGCTACACTACCTTGTGATTTATAATTAATTACAATGCATGTTTCAGATTGTTGCTATTTTCAGACCTTAATATTTCACAAGGTAGTGTAGCTATGCTTTTACGGTGTGGTGGAATATTTAAAAATATCTTACCGGTAATTGCAAATTTACTAATGAATCTATCAATGCAACAATTTAGAAAATTGGTTAGCATCTGGCAAAGTTATGAACAAAAGTCCAGTGTCCTGGTTATTTTTGGTTCACAGTGTGAAATGAGTGCAGGATGAATGAAAAGTTAACAGTTAACAGTGGACTAACTTAAGACTCTAAAAGCAACAAATGACAATATGATAAAGCATTTTACACTAATTATTAATAAAATGTTAGGAAATCAATTATTTCCACCCTCAAAATTATGGCAGACAGGTATTTTTAAGCTGCTCTAAATTTAACAGATGATGCTGACTGTGGTAAAATTTGACATATCTACCAAAATTAACTTGTAACTTAATTACAAAATATCACATGCACTATAAAAAGTTAGTTAGTTAGTTATTAATGATACTTCAGGGTCATTACTTCTAGTGAACTCATTGTGCAGTAAATTATGAATTAAACAATTTACCAGCTAACGTAACTTAATTGCTTATATGAATTGTCGGTATCATTACTCTAACATCACATGGTCTGACCTCATCTCAAATGACCTCATGTCATCTGAAGTGAGTGTGCTGTGATTGGTCTCAGCCACGGCAAACTGGATCACGTGTATAAAGTGACCCAGTTCATATGGATGCAAGCAATCACACCACACTCGGTTCAGATAAAATGAAATATCAGTTTAGATTAGATCAGCTCAGGTGAAGTTAGAATAGTGATACACCAACAATTCGTCAGAAGTAATAGCTAATACAAACATACAAACTGTATTTCGTCATGGTTGTTCAAATGTGCTCACCTTAACAGTTCCAACCATGCTAAACTGTTCGACAAGTTGTGATACGGTGACATCCTCACGCAAGTTCGACACGCAAATCGTATCAGACACTATTTCCTCACGCGATGTCCTTACTGCTTCACCTGGGATACAAAATGTAAAAGGCTTTACTGGCATGATAAATACACTAAGGATGATATGAGTCCAGTAAACAGCAAACATCTTCGATGCAAAAATACAAGTTAATCACGAGTGTTGAGTAGTGTTGGATACAAACAGTTCCAGTAAATCTGGACTTTTAGTCTCAGGTGAGCATATGAAATAAGTCTGTAAATCTAGCGATGCCATAATATCTGAGAACTCCAAAGCTGCATGATATGTAACATCTAAACTAAAATATTATCATTCAAACTAATACATAACGTGAGTCATTAATGTCAGGCTCATTCACTGATATTCCACATTCCAACCCCCATTCTGACCACAGTTTCACTAAGTATATGTGACTTGATAACGAGCCTGTCAATAATAAGCAGTTCTGAAATTGGCCTCAAATGAAACATTAAGGCAACCAACAATAAGTACAAAAAAACTAAATAGCAATGTGTTACATAAGGTGTTGTGAGTTGTCAAGACAAGGCTGATGGAAGTGAAGCATGAGCTAACTAAGATGAGAAGTTAATGACGTTAATAAAAAAAAATTTCGTGCACTTGTACAAAAGTTCACTAAGCTGTCAAAATACTAGTAGCTAGCAACTGGATGCAAAAGTAAACAGAAATGAAGGCAGCTAGCTCAGAACAGTCTTTAAAAGGTGCATGCATGCATGCATGTGTGTGTGTGTGTGCATGTGTATTGTGTAATAAGCAACACAGAATATCCATACTGAAATTAGAGAAATTTGAGGACTTCGATGAATTAGTACAATTATCAGAGCATGACTCGACAGTTTCATCGACAACATGGTCGTGGACATTGGCAGGCTGATGACACTGTTGCTGCACTTCTCTTCCTCTCACTGGCATCGACTCGTCTTCGTGAAGACTAATACATCCTTCAGCAATATCGATGCTATCCGAGTTCTTTGCAGCAGATGGAGACGATGATGAGCCGATTTGTTTGAAGTCGGTTTCCTGTTCCGCTGATGACTCGGCGACGTCAACATTTCTGCCAGAAGTAAACGGAGCTGGCTGTTTGACTGGAGTTTCACAATGCGCATCATCATTTGCTGAGTCCGTTTTAGTGATGCAAGTTGCTACGCCAACTTTAGCATCAATGACGCCTGCAACTTTGTTTACCGGAAGCTTATCTGGAGATTGTGCTAAAATAAGAACAAAGCAAAGAATTATATACCATTATATATCATTATCTGTCAGGAGAAAAACGACCTCAAATAATAAGAGGCTGTAAAGCAGTAATACACTGCTTCTATGGAACTGCTGATCCAGTAACAACCACACTAAAGTAACCTGGCATGTGTCGGCCACAAATGCATATGATTAACTTTTAAAGGATCACGACCAGTACTCCAACATAAACAATTCACTAATTCTTCCTATTTGTGGGTTCGGCCATGAACAGTACTAACTGCCACTACCCATATATAGGACTCTAGTCACACCCCCTCACACGGCCCTCAGTTGTAAGTACAAGTCATCTGCTGTATCATCTAAATAAAGTAGCTAACATCAGCAACATCAGCCAGTTTTGTGGTTACTTTACTATGTGGCTGAAATTTTGGGTCCAATGCACTTTAACCCTCGATGCAAGAAATTCTGTAATTAGGCAACACCCAGTAAGCACCTATGTAAATGGCAGCGACAGAATATTCTGCGTTATCTGCTCAGAGATAGAAAGCTACTAGCTACGAACACAGTGGCAAAGACCTCATCAGTTCACCAGTTACACTACATCAGCACAAAGCTGGATAACTAAAAGAGTTTCGGAGTCAGCAGCAATACTTACCGGAATCTATGTTAGCGGAATAGCTACGTCGTACTGTCACGGTGTCGTGGTGTTCTGAAGTCACAGATGCACCAGCCGGCCGAGACGCAGTGCCGGCTGGAGCCCGGAAACGAGCAAGCCGAGCCCCGGCAAGTGCAGCACCACGAGAACAGTGAGCTGCTCCTGCCCGTAGTGCTGCAAGTGGCGGCCGAACTGGGGCCGCGGAATGCTGTGCTTCTCCTGGCTCATCGGCCATGTAATTAACATTTGTGGCCAATGGAAAATCAGTGGCAACTGCACCACACTTCTCAGAAACGTCAACCGTCTCCTCGTAATCCAAAACATGTTCACCACACTCTTTGGAATCGCCGAGTGTTTCCTTGTGATCTGAATACCCGAATCAATCATCATTAACATCATCGTTATGTGGTGGATGTATAAGTAAAAAACATGCCAAGATAATAAAACAATAGCAAATGTATCAGCTAATGCCAATGGACCGCACGATGCTGCCTCACACCCAATCCGCTATCATGCTACATACAGAAAGCAAAGTAACTTTCAAACTCTCTCAAGGTCTGGCAATCATGCCATTTGATAGGCCATACATGATTTCCTATTAGTCTTCCATTGCAACTAAGCAACTGTCACATGATGTCATAAATTTTGATAAGCAAGCAATTATATCTTGAAATCTTGCTTATTTTCTGAAATTTAAAATGTCACATGGCCATGACCATGCCAATTTGAGGAAAAATTTGTCAATGCTAATGTGTCATACGGCCAACCAGCGTACAGTATTTTAAGTCTCTAGCTTTAGCTGTTCAAGAGATATTTAAGAGGATTAAAAATTTAAATAATTTAAATAAATCACATGAGCATAATCACATGCTCCTTTTGCGGTGATGTGTCATCTCCTTGGTAACTTAATATAGCCTACCTGTGTACAAAATTTGACAACTCTAGCTTCAGCCATTCCTGAGATATGATAGGGCCTCTAAAATTTAAAATAGGTCATGTATTGTGACCACGCCCTTTCAGGGATGATCTGTCAGCTGGGATGCAGGTTGATTGAAGCAATTAAAATGCATATCAAACTTAAATCTCTATGTTCACCCATTATGGAGATACAAAAGGAAACAGATAATGTACAAACTGGGATGGCTTGGGATGGTTAGGGCCTTAGGGGTTACCCAAGATCACTGGCAACATAACTTCATGACTTCTAATTCGACTTTAATAGAAACTATCGGTCTATCTTGTACAATTTTCAAGTTACAGCGAGTTATTTGTTGAAGGGTGCCCATTTTCATCTACCCCACCTGTAATTTTACTGAGGTTTTGGCACCATAAAACTAAAGTTCATGGGGTGCTGTTTGCGTGATCCTAAGCTTATCTATTTCAGTAAAACACCAAATTGTGACAGACAGATGGTCAGATAGACAGACACACAACGAGTTGACGACAGTATAGTGTCATGTGGTAAAAATTGATCTCAATGGATGGTATTACAAATACTGATGCATAGTGATTCGAAAAGTGATGACAAATTACACAGCGAAGCAAAAGTGGGCGTAAGACATGATGTGTAGATATGATCAACCGAGTAGAAACAGCTCACCAATAGTCGCACAAGCCATTTTGTCTATCACCGCATAAAGGCTTTTATCTGACTCTACAAAAACAAACAATATTCCCAAATACAGACCACGTTCTCCACAGCCATTTTTGCTATCGGTGAGTAACTAAACTAATACGCACAGATTTAATCACATTTGTTGTATTTGTCCATCAAGATCAATAATGTCCACTGGTCACTGCATATTCAGTACCTCATCTATCATGCGGCAAACAATGTTTAAGCCATCATCATCCGACCAGAAACTCAGCTATCACAGAGGGACCATGTGATGCAGCACTAAGTCAGCTGAAGTCTGGTCTGCTACAAAATAGTATGAAAAATAACAGCTGACAAAGCTCATAAAGGCTAAATTATCTTGAAGGCCACTCAAGGTCACCTGAAATGAAACTATTTGTCAGGCACTCATTTCCTATCAGTGCTGCCCTATGACCAGCATCAAATTATGCTGCTTGGTGACAGAGACACAGAACAACTTGCCCAAGGTTGCCACCTGGCAGTGAAATAACCGGGAGTCAAACCTGTAAGCTTGAGTTGCAAGTCAACGTCCTAACCACTACACTACACAGGCCACATCATGGCAAGCAGCAAGTGCGTTAAGCCCAATGCTGATCCCTAACAGTAATCCTAAGTCCTAACCTTCCAAAAGATAATCACGTCTTCTCTGGTTCATAGTCTACACATTCCCTGAACTACACGGAAATCCGCCCGTAATTTTTCGTTACCTACTAACATTCAGACAAATAAACACAGGTGAATCATTACCTCCACAGCCTGTGGTGGTAAAAATTGAAAAAAATACATGTATTACAGTGGACGAAACTAACAGACTACTTACTAGCAGAGTTCAGCATGGGCTCCAGAGCATCTAAAGCTTCAGTATTGTTATTATGCTTCAGTGCAACTACGTATTCTTGAAACCAGTTCTCGACATGCATTGGAAGTCGAGTAATTAGTTCCATCATGGCTTTTGATGGTGACTCATGCAGTTCCCACCGTTCTATCTCCTCAACGTCCCGCCTGCTGTAGATTAGTGAACACAGACATTAAACTTTTCAGTCATTCAGTGAACTTTAAAGGCACATGTAGCAACAGCAATTCATCAGTTGAAAGACAAAACTCACAGCATGTCACACAGATTTCTCTTTGTAAATTACCTGGCAAAAGCCGTGGAAATTGATACAATAATCTCTAGCCAAACTCTCTAGTCTCTGTAGCACAAATATACTGTAATTTGTGTCATTTTTCTAAAATGAATAAAAACAGTCTAATAGAACAGTTAATTAAAACAAAAAGGCTAACCTGATCACATTTTTTGACAGCAGATATGGCATAATTTGACTTGGGATAACTTCAGCCAATATTGACAGATTGCAACGCATCAGCTGAATGAAATGTTCATCGTCCTTTACATTTTTAAGCAGTAGTCGGTCGGCAAGCTTACGGAATTCTTGAAAATAAATGCAATACAAAAACATTTCAATACAATGATGTGACTTAACATTACGTAAGCAATTACAGCATACATTCACTACCATCAGTGTTGCTGTATGCTGCGGAGACATGGGCCTAACTGTCACAGATCTCTGATCTCTGGAGGCCGAACACCAGAAATTTCTGAGACGAATACTTGGATATGCTGGTATGATCGCATCACCAATAAAGAAGTCTTACAATGCACCAGCCAGGACACATTCTTACATTATCTATCCTCACAACACACTGCCCTCTTTGGACATGTTGGCCGACTGGGTGAATTTACTCCGTCACACATGGCTCTTTGATGTCATGTCAACTCAACATATCACTCAATCGACTTCCAGATCATTTATAGCATCATCAAATCAAAATCAAATCAAATAAGACTTTAGTAAAGGTTATCAAACTGTAACCCATATCACAGCATAATAAATCAC
>Ga0209782_1002431_pt1 | contig 10385 bp, 11 predicted proteins | sample WorMetmaBAHAMAS1_FD_187390 | JGI IMG/M metagenome (GOLD analysis project Ga0209782, IMG submission 187390) | Marine gutless worms symbiont microbial communities from Max Planck institute for Marine Microbiology, Germany - Inanidrilus... | ecosystem: Host-associated > Annelida > Digestive system...
CACCATTAACGTCCAGGCAGTGTGTGACGCCAACATGCGCCTGCTGGATGTCGTTGCTAAGTGGCCAGGTGGAACCCACGATAGCTTCATCTGGCGTTCCAGCAGCCTGCACCAGCTGTTTGAAGATGGCTACATACAAGGCGGGTGGCTACTAGGTATGTTTAAATTTTGTCTTACTTAAGTAAGTGATCTGCAGCATTAAAGAATTGTGGATATCACCAGACTTTGCAGTTTGCTCCATGACAGGCGTAGTTAATGCACAGAAAAATGCAATACTTTGCACCTTTACCATAAGTGTGAAACAATAATCTTAAGCTCAATGTGCCACTATGGACATGAAACATTTTTTACCACACACTAATAAAATATAGAACAATGGTCATTGTTACTGTTATGCACTAATGCATTAGGATGTATATGCATCTTTGGATATTTATATATCTGTCGCTGCAGGTGACTCTGGCTACCCACTACAACCATGGCTATTGACGCCACTGACTGCACCAACCACCAGGCAGGAGAACGCTTTCAACAGCGCACACAGTAAGACACGCAATGTCATAGAGCGCTGCTTTGGCGTACTGAAGTCTCGCTTCCGATGCCTGGATAAATCTGGTGGTACCTTGCTCTACACAGCTGACAAAGCTTGCAAGCTGGTGACTGCCACAGCAGTGCTGCATAACTTCTGCATCACCCAGTAGCTCAATGCCGATGTAGACCCATCAGTGATGGATCGTAGTACTGCAATCCAACCAGTCACTGACAACACTGCACTGCAGCAGCCAGCATCAGTCAGTGCCACTCGGCTGCGACAGACTGTTGTGCAGCAGTTCTAATATCATATGCTGGTTCATCTAGACAGTGTGTGGTAAATTAGAGAACAGTTGTTTATGTTCATCAGTAAACGACAGCATTAAATATAACCCATATTTACAAACACCAAAAACAAACTACATAACACTGCAACAGCAACAACATTTGTTTAATGGCTATTTATGCAGCAAACACAGGTAAGCTGCTACCAAAACAAACATTAACTCATTGCCTATCTAGGTTTAATACACCATCATTAATTAACTTTCTTGTAAGCAATAAATAAATCATGGGCATAGGTCTGCAAGAAAAAGTAGAGGAGACATTTCTTCTCCCTCTTTTCCCCTCCCCTTATGTAATCAGTGCTGTGTAATTGTGCATTACAAAAAAGTCCACCCAGAAAAAATAGGGGGTACAAAACACAGGATGCTCCCTTCACTTCAAAAAGTAGGGGGACATATTCAACAGTGATACCTATATATTTCCAACCACAAATCAATTTACTCCTCATCTTTGGGTACAGTCATCCATGACCCGTCTTTCCCCTGAACAATCCCGTTCTTTGCCACCTCTACCCTCTTCATGATCACGAGTTCCTGCTGCAGCTGTAACTTTGCCCTCTTGACTTGCAGTAACTGCTGCTGAGTTTCAAGAACCTGCTGCTGCACTGTCACAAGGTGATGCACTCCAGCCAGTGTCTGTTGCTGCAGCTCAAGCACCTGTTGATCAACGGACTTCTTCTTATTCTGTTGCAGGCCACCAGCATGTGCACAAGTCGACTGCTCAGACTTGATGTTGACTGGTACTTCTGACTCTGTCACATCACAGTCTGGATACATGTAGTATATAAACCTGCATTAATAAGTATTTCAATAATTAATAATTAACTATTTGGCTAGTTGCATCATCTGCAGGCCGATTCCACCGTTACGTGTGTGACATTTAGAACAAAAATACCATCTCAGTTGATTGCCTATTAGCAATATGTAATTCTTCAAACCAAAAAATGGCATACCTACTTATGCCAGGAACTAATGCCTATGTGGAAATGTAACAGTTTGAATAGTCTTATATAATGCCAGTGAAATCTACATATGTACAGTTAATCTTGTATTTTCACTGCATATTTTTTGCTGAAATATGTATGTCGAAACAACAGCCGATTTCTCAGTAACCAATCTGTATTTTTGAATGATATTTGGACAGGATATTAAAGAAGTATGAGACTTTTGATTAATACAGTTGGTTTGAACAATAATCATACTTGAAAAATTGGGTCATCAGGCTCACATTTGGTGGAATCGCCCATTAAGTCAATCAGTAGTACACACAAGGAACAAATACAACTATGGAGACTGTAAAAACAAACCAATTATACTATTAAATGAATTCTAGTATTTGGTACTTGCCAGTGAATCTGTTCCATTTTCCATCTCATGCACCGACAATTCCGAGGGTAATTCTTGTTTCACATGTACTTCGTGAGACTTGCTTTTCCCTCGTCTATCGACATAGGATGAGTAGAAAAGTTTATCAGTCGGCGTTCGAGCCATAACCACGGGACTATCACAGACAATATGTGTAGTGTTAGTAGTTGGATGAATAAGAATGCGTTCTGTTGTCCACCAGGCAAGCGGTGGAATAATATGTCGGCCACTGCGGCGCGAAGTTGGACAGTCAGCAACATCTAGCATCAACATAATAATACAGCGTGTATCAATTTCAAACATCAACATCAACAGCATGCGTCAACTGTAACCAGCAGTGTACGACCCTGTCTTGTACTCTTTTGAATATCAAGCAATACATTACCAGTGGAAACTTAGCTAATTTTCCATAGATATATGCACTTTACATTTCCGAGTGGAATATGATTTCAAAGATATAGTATTACACAGCTATCAGTGGCTAAAGTGAGTGAGTAGTTTCTTAATGGCACATCAGCACATTATAGGCTATTCAGTGCCATGAAGAGGTAGAGAGTGAATAGAGTAAATCGATGACAATAAAATCAAATGATAATTAACAAAAAATAAAATATCAGTGGCTAAAAACATTTACCAACATGTTAACCTACTTCACAATATAAACAGAAAGAATGGCACAGCAAAGCATATCATTCTGGCAGAATGATTCTGCACATAAAAATTAAAAGTCATCATATCGTACTGGTAACTGGTTTGTCAACTATTTAATGGCAAGTAATGGACAAACAAAAAATCCTGTGAATGACAAATCTCTGTATACCTGGTATTTCATATATGCCGTTCCTTCAACATATATGAGCACAACAATACTGCAGCGCTTCAATATGATATAAAACCACATGCAGAGTGTATGTATATCAATGACTATAGTAAGGCACACAGTGCAAACAAACCATGCATAGATGCAATGCCATCTGCTATATCAGTCCTCGGTGCCGATTTGTACACAGTATTCAAAGTTAGTGTTTTTGGTCCATCATCTTGCAACCCAAAGCTATTGCACATATCACACAAAACAAGAAGAACACAAAATCGTTCTCATCAACAGTTAAGACACTTAACAATAATACGCATACTTCGTACAGTGCATAAAATGATACATCAGAGGCATTAGCTGAACTTGAATATCGGGATATTTAGTATTCGTTAAAACCAAAATAAAACATCTGCCCAAAACCTGAAGACTGCCAAAAATCAACTTTTGAAAAATGCACATCTTACGTTGTGCTATTATGTGCCTAAACTAATTCCTTAATTCTTAGCACAGAATTTAGTTATTGCTGCCTGCCATATTCATTTATACTGTCATTTAATTTTGTTAATTTTTACACATTAGTAACGTGCACATTCCTAACACTAATGTCAGTTCGTGTTCTCGAAGTCCTGTTAATGCCGGATCTGTCCCTTGACAAGCGTGTCACCGCAGTGAGTCTATGTGAAAATCCAAATTTCTGGAAAATCAGTAATAGTTGTAATCACTATCCACACACCAAACCCAATCACAGTTGGTTTAGTCATTTTTGCAGGGTGCACCAGTGTGACCAACACTCACACAGATAGAAAGACAGGCTATTATTAGTGCAAGATATAATATATACATCTCGCGCTTATGCTACGATGTCAGTGTCCGTATGTCTGTCTGTGACGGAAGTGCATTGGCACATTATAGCTAATTTAGGTTTCAAATTCCGATCCAAATTTACCGCGCATTGTGGTCGTGGGGAGGGGTAATCTAAACAACAACATCTCACGCAATGCTAGCCACTGCTAGGCCCTCTTGTTATTATTATTATTAGTCTGTATCATAAGTGTATCAAAGGCAGAAATGTCAACACCAATAATGGTATGATTTCTTTTGATAACTATGTTCATATCAGCCTGCAGTTACAGTATGCACCATGTACAGGACCACCACCAATGCAACGTCAATATCCACAGGTTGTAGACAGATTGTAACTAGCAAAGATAGCACACGATGGCATACCTGTTAAGGAACATTATTTGCTGCGTAAGAAACACATCGTATCATTGCTACTACCATTACTACCACAATGTAAATGGCCACTATTCAGCTGAATCTGTGTTAGCTAGTCCACCCCTCCAGTTTCTTTTCGTCCATTTTTCCACAAAAGACTGGTACTATGTGGCAGAGATTTCTACAGACTGACTGCCATTTCTGTCATCCAGTCAAAACATGAACATGCCACCCAAGATAATAACTGCACTTTAAAACCACATACACTGTGTCTCAAAAAAACGACACTGATGTAGCACACTCTAACTTCAACGCACATTAACCAATTTTGGTAATTTTATGCAGAGATGTTGCTGAGTGAGTACGCTATTAAATGGTGATTTGTTATCCCACCTTTCCTTGCTAGTGTCTCTGCACTACCTTGGGAAATATGAACCCAGAAATTTGGTCTCTTCAGTCATGCTGTATACCGAAAATAACACTGATTTTGCTCGCTATATCTTCCACACTCATCAACCAATTTTAATAATTTTTGGCAGAAAATAGCTACAGAGCTTGAGCAATCATAAGCCTATTTAATTTATCATGTCCATTTGCTATTACGCAATTAATTGGCTGCAAAATTATGAAGGCAAAAATGACACATTTTCAACATCACTGGTTGTTTGTAAACATGCCATTTACTAAAGAAGATAAGATTCTGATTAAAAATTTGTTTGAGTTGAAAGGCTACAATGCTAGGCATTCAGTAGAGTTTTCCATAAAAAGCTAAAATGTCAGCAGCATCTACAAGTTGTTGCAATCGCTATGGGTTACTGGTTGGTCCCGTCTTCCGGGCAGTGGACATGATGCAGCGCCCGCATTGATCTTGTTGACAAACTGGTGTTACACAAAAATGGCTAGTCAAGAAATAATAATTATTTGCATACTGTACTTAATAATATGACCTTATTGTGTATGAAATATTATCAAAATCAATGGCTGAATGTTGAAGATATAGCAAACCAAAGCAGTGTCATTTTTGAGCGTAACTAAAAAGACCCATTTTCGGGGTTCATGATGCCCAAGGTAGTGCAGAGACATTAGTTAGGAGAGGTGGAATAACAAGTTACCATTTAATAGCATATTCGTTCAGCAATATATCTGCCAAAAATTACCAAAATCGGTTGATGTGCATTGAAGGTATAGTGTGCGACGTCAGTGTCGTTTTTTTAAGACACAGTGTAGTATCGAAGATGATAGATACACTACTGACTATTTCTTTCCAATACATTCTCTGAAAAGTAGGAACTGATAGATATTTTAGTGCCATATAGAGGCGAATAACAGTAAATGCAAACCTGGTATCACGCAGAGACAATACTATACGCCAATCATCAGGAAACCCTCGACTAAACTTTTCAACTACATATGCAGAAAAACCTACAAACCATGACACAAATAATTCATACTTAGCACAGCATGTTATGCAGCGTCATGCACAAATACAAATTCATATCAACCAAAACAACATCAATCCATTAAATGACCCTTTATCCAGAAGAAGTCGAGTCAGCTGATACCAGAGAACACTCAATCACTGCTTATCTTTGCGGGTATTATTCCATATCTCTATAACCTCCTCCGTTTAATCATTAGCATTCTCCTCATTTAGTTGTCGTGTCTGACAGCAGGGACGAACTCACGGTTAAAAAGTTAAAGGGAACCAAAAAGGGAGTCTGGAGACAGAAGTCTTCTAGGAGGATCCATAGGTAGAGCTTCATGGTCTGGGGAAATTTGTTCCACAGAAGCTGAAGCATTTTTACTAAACTGGTGGCAATTTTGGCCAATTTAGCCATGATGTTTCGTCTATACAGTAAGCATATGTTGTAGGGTGAGACCGATACCATAATTTACCGATACTTCCGATACCGATACTTTTGGATTGCTTCGATACCGATACCGAATACCGATACCAGTAGTTACTTAAAGCATGGCCGGATTCTCGAAAATTCGGCGGCTGTAAAACTAAGCCAACGGGTTTGTAATCTGACACCTGCTGTGTGAAAGGAGAGACAGTCGGTCGGCATGATGAGAGGGTTGGTAAGGGGAGGGGAGAGAGGGATATCGCTCGCTGTCACAGCACACAGCAATGGTCGTTGTCTCACGCACAGATCAGATAGACACACACACACAAATAGACTGAGAGAGCTGCTCTGCAGGCGGTCGATACCCTCCCTCTGCCTCTTCCCATGCCTGCTTGTATACAAACGATGGCACACATCAAAGTCACATAGTATAGCAGGGGCTGTGAGGTGGCAGTGACTTTGATGTGCGTCGTCGAAACAGAGAACGATTGTTTTCGTTACACAGACATGACGTGTGTGCGATATCGGTGCTGGTATCGAAGCATTATTGCCGATACCAATTTCCGAACCAATACCGGTGGTATCGGCTGATACCAAGTACCCGATGCCAGTATCGGTCTCACCTTAATATGTTGGCTTCAAAATTTTGTTATGTATTGTTACTTGCATTGGAATTTAGGAACTGAATAATCAAAGACCGCTTTAATCAGTCCTTGACACAGCATTATTAATCACCATTTTTGAAGAGATGGATGGTGAAACCATGAAACATGTGCATATTCCAGCAATTTTAGTATCACTCAGCCACTGGAATTGAAAAGTTGATAGTGACCAACACATTGGCAATCCCAGGTTCTAGAGAAAGGACCAGTCTCCTTGGCCCCACGGTAGTTGTGCCTGTATCGAACAGTCTTTTCTGACATCACTCAGGTTTTCTTCAATCTACCTCCAGGACTTACACTAACCACTTTGTAATCCATCCATTTTTAGCAAATCATGCTCTTGAAACATGCCCATACCATACCATCTCAACCCATCACTGCAATTGTGTCATCTGTTTCTTGTCTCTCTCAAACTGTTATACGTGAATCTGGCTCACATCACATGATATATATCCCTCAAATCATTCTCTACTGAACCTGCAAAGACGACAACAAAGCGTAACATAATCAATATCACCACCTTGTGCTAGAGCAAGGGACTTGACGATCTTTCCGACAAGTCTGTAAGTTGTGCCTGTAGACGTGCACACAACACGTTGCTTCAGTCGCTCTGTGATCATGCTGCTGTGCCAGAAGTGACCATCTGGATCAGACCTGTACATAGTATGTCTTGCATAAGTTACTCTACTTAGAGTCACAATATAACTAAAGACAAATTAGCACATACTGTGAAAGAAAATAAATACACCATCTTTCAAAAACTCAACCCATTTGTTTCTTGACCACACCTTCTGCGATGTAGACCAATTTTCAAAATTCTTTCACTGACAAATTCCTAAGGAATTTCTTGTGTATCTGCCAGTCTCTACTGTTGCACCATTACAGCGTGTTCAAAATGCCGCGGCACGACTCATCAAAGGCCTCCGACCAAGAAATCACATGACGTCAGCTCTTTGAGACCTACACTGGCTCCCGATCAGGCATCGTTTCACATAAATTGTGTGTACTGATGCACCAGGGGCACATCGGCAGCAGTCCGTCGTATCTCTCCGGTCTCGTGACGGCCACAGCCAATATACAGTTCCGGAAGCGACTTCTATCTGCGGACACCAATCGCTATGAACCACTTACTATCCGACTCTAGTTTGGCGAACGTTGCTTTTCACATGCCGGACTTAAAGCATGGTATGCGTTGCATGCCGAGCTTCAGGACTTAACGGACCACAACGCATTCAAACGCCAGCTGGACATTTCTGTTTGAACACGCATTCACTACATGAATGTTTCTCGCCGCTGGTCACATTGTGTAAGTGCAGGACTGGATGGATCGGAATTGGATCAGTGTCACAGGCTTCCACCTTATCTTCGCTATACTGCTACATTACCTTGTTAAATTTGAGAAAATAATCACTTAACTACTACCAGTAGTCCAGTACCAGAAAATATTAAACTGTTTTACATAAAACTTAGCAAAAGTTAACAAAGTCCAGAATATGCATGCCACAAAATATCAGAGATGTTATTTATAATTTCTTTTGTGTTAATGCATAATGTTCATATACAGCTGATGGCATAATAATGTACAGAATATGTCAAAACTCAACATTTGTCTGATAATATGCTCTTCTGACAGGTAAACAATTACATAACAATGACAGTTTTGAGTTTTCATTGTTTTTATAATATACAGTACACAATTGCAGTATAAAAATTATGTATAAGTACTGCTCCTACGACATTCCCAGAAGTGAGATTATGCTCCGCTATCAACGGCATGTCTGTATGCTCGGCCCAACAAAGAATGGACAGGTGACAGCTCCGTTTCCTTCCCATCATTGATTTTTGAATGATTACAACATCGAGACTACTTTCATATGTATGAACCACACTCTGTAATCCTTCATCTCTAGACTCCACTGCAGCGGATGTTACGATTGGCCTATTGGAATTCTCTGAATCTGAGAAAATCGTTTCCTGGATTTCAGAAGAAAAGGGCATGCCATGAGACTCAGTGACATCCCGAAAATTAATACAAACAACAGTAGCTGTCTGCCTTCTGCAGTTATACCTGGTAAGTTAACTGTTAATGTCAGTTCCCAAGAACTATTTTCTCTAGAGTGAAAAATTTCTGGGAAAATCTGTGACAAAACTTTAATTCCATTCCCAGAAATTAGTTTCTGATGTACAACTTTTGCTCACTGGTGTGAGAACGAATGATGTGAAAAGTTCCAATGCTGAGACTATCCAATCGCTGACATTTCTCCTGTGTTACATGTGTATCCTTGACAATACTTAATTTTTTAACACACAGCAGTGACAAGAAACTGTACTTTCAGTTTGACAACAATTAATTCTCTTTATACATGCACATGCAGGAAAAAATATGTGTGTTAAAGGTGATGACTACTGGCAATCGTCTACAGGCAGATGTGACAAAAGTCCAAAACTGGACTTGACTTGGAGAGTGTGTTACTAAAATAACATTGATGTGTGAAAGCCTGGTTGGTGTCATTCTCCATCTAAGCCAGAATTCCCCAGAAAATCTGAATGCTGTACCTTATCTGTAGTCTTTCCCAACATGATACTATGTTAAAGGATCACAGTCATAGACCTGGCACATCTGACACCCCAGTTTGTGACTGACGCACAGCAAATAAGACCAAAGATCCTGTTCAGTTCATAGCTAACACCAAACGAGCACTACGAGTCTTTAACATTGGTTGCTACTATGAAGTTATGTAGCATCAAAAGATTTTGCAACAAGATTTAATCGCGATGAATTTTTCTCGTCTGTTTGCTGCCAAGAAGTAACAGGGCACATCAAAGGCTGTTACAGAAAAAAACAACAACAACAATAAAGCTCCTGAAGGATGAAAAATATCATTTGGCTTTTTTTGTTGTTAAATCTGTTCAAGTCTAAGGCAAATGTACAATATAGCAACATTGGTCTGTGTCCAATGAATCCATAAAGTATTAAAATAATGAGACCTGCGATGTCCTTCCACACAGACTCCATCACCAAGTGGTTTAATAATCCATTTTTCCAGTTTGATGTTATTCCGAGGTAGTGTCCTATTCATCGGCAACGTTGGTGATGGCAAACAAGCATCATAGCCATCTTCTTCTTTCACGCGGACGTACTGTGCGTCATCTTTGTCGGACTTTCTTACCGGACTCATTGGTATTGCTGACGATTCACTGATACCGTACAAGCACTATGGTCCCAACAAAATAACTTTTCAATAATAAATGCTCATTCTCAAAATGTCAGCCACATGATGCGCCTTAAGTCCATGAAGTTAAACGTTTGGTTTTGTCAAGCATAGCAATCTGTAGAAATAAAATAAAAATCCAATTTTAAAAACCCGCCACGAAAGTAAATAAACATAGAATATTTATTAATGTTGTTTGTTCTGGGTACTGCCTAAAAGCAACCATGATGTACGTCCTACGTTCGCGAGATGATTCGCCCGCAAGCAGCACGGCGCCCGCCAGCAGTACGGCGGCCACAATGCGCGGTAAAGTGACAGACAGACGGACTGGCATCATGGCATAAGCGCGAGATGTATATATTACATATCGCGCTAAAAAACCCCAAACC